>Ga0247809_1000020_pt1 | contig 144231 bp, 126 predicted proteins | sample UWRJL104311B1_FD_180951 | JGI IMG/M metagenome (GOLD analysis project Ga0247809, IMG submission 180951) | Plant litter microbial communities from Arlington Agricultural Research Station in Wisconsin, United States - UWRJ-L104-311B-1 | ecosystem: Environmental > Terrestrial > Plant litter >... | reverse complement strand
ATCAGGAAAAATAAAAATATATAGGATAATTTTTTACGCATTCTAAAAATTTTTAAGCTTCGGAAGATTGCGAGGCTTTTGTCAAAGATAACGGTTTTTCAGAAAGTAAATTATAAAAAGTTAGCCACGAATTTTACAAAATTCCAGAAATTAATTCGGGAAGCTTTGCAAAATTAGTGGCTAATTTATTTATTGGAAGAACTTAATTCGCTAAGAATCTTTAAATATTTAAATCCTTCAATTAAAACGGAACATCACTATCATCGTCAATACTATTCATATTGCTTCCGAAAGCATCATTCGCCGAAGGAAGATTTTTTGTCAAGAACGGCGCATCCATATTCATTTTTGAAGGAAGATCGTCAAAAGAAGTTCCATATTCATCAAGGTTGTCGAACTTACCGAGATTTCCGATGAACTTCAATCTTACGTTTTCCAAGCTACCATTTCTGTGTTTTGCAATGATAAATTCTGCCTGGCCTTCTGTTGGCGAATGCTCATCATCATCCCATTCATCAATTTTATAATATTCAGGACGGTAAATAAATGAAACGATATCGGCATCCTGCTCAATCGCTCCAGATTCACGAAGGTCAGAAAGCAACGGTCTTTTGCTTGATCCACGTGTTTCAACCGCACGCGAAAGTTGCGAAAGTGCAATAACCGGAACGTTCAATTCTTTTGCCAAAGCTTTTAAGTTTCGGGAAATTGTCGAGATTTCTTGCTCACGGTTTCCGCCACCTTTTCCATTTCCACCGGCAGTCATCAACTGAAGATAATCGACAATAATCAGTCGGATTCCATATTGAGAAGCCAAACGTCTTGCCTTTGCACGCAAATCGAAAATCGAAAGCGACGGCGTATCGTCAATATATAAAGGTGCTTTTTCTAAGTTTTTAACTTTGATACTCAATTGCTCCCATTCGTGTTTTTCTAATTTTCCGGTACGTAATTTCTCAGATGAAAGTCCGGTTTCAGAAGAAATCAAACGCGTAATCAACTGAACAGAAGACATCTCCAGAGAGAAAAGCGCAACTGCATGGCCAAAATCGATAGAAATATTTCGAGCCATTGAAAGTACGAAAGCAGTTTTACCCATACCCGGACGTGCCGCAATAATAATCAAATCTGAAGGCTGCCATCCTGAAGTAATTTTATCCAATTTTTCAAAACCTGTGGCAACACCGCTCAAACCTTCTTTTCCAGCAATTTCTTCAATTCGTTTTTTTGCTTGGATCACCAAACTTTGTGCTGTTTCAGAACTTCGCTTGATATTTCCTTGCGTAACTTCGTATAATTTAGATTCGGCTTTGTCTAGCAAATCAAATACATCTGTCGATTCATCATACGATTCTTCGATAATTTCCGAAGAAATTTTAATTAAACTTCTTTGGATAAATTTTTGGAGAATAATCCTAGAGTGAAATTCAATATGTGCCGAAGATGAAATTTTTTGCGTCAGCTGAATCAAGTAAAAATCGCCACCAGACAAATCAAGTTTTGCCGTTTTTCGCAACTGAGCCGAAACTGTTAATAAGTCAACAGGTTGCGAATCGTTGAAAAGTGTAACAATCGCTTCAAAAATGTGTTTGTGTGCTTCTTTGTAAAATGCGTCAGGCTGGAGAATATCGATCACCTCATCCACCCCTTTTTTATCAATCATCATCGCGCCTAAAACTGCCTCCTCCAAATCGAGCGCTTGTGGCGGGAGTTTTCCTTTTTCGAGATTGATTATTGTAGTTTTATCTACTCTAACCGGGTTTATATTTTTGAGATTTTCCATAGTGCGAAAGTAGCTAAAAATTAAAAAAGATAATCCTTGACTTGTTAGCTAGTTTTGTTTATAAGTAATGTTTTTTTGTTGATAACCAAAAAAAAATCCGAAACCACGGGGCTTCGGATTTAGTATCTGTTTGCAAAGAATTAGTCTTTGAATTCGCCCATTTTACTGTATTTGTCCATTCTTTGGGACACTAAATCAGTTGTTGATAAGTCTTTCAATTCGTTGTATCCTTTCAATATGTATTTTTCTACCGCTTTAAAAGCAGTTTCTCTGTCATAATGTGCGCCACCAAGTGGTTCAGGAATAATATCGTCAACCAGCTTTTGCTTTTTCATGTCAAAAGAAGTCAATTTCAAAGCTTCCGCAGCTTGTTCTTTATATTCCCAGCTTCTCCATAAAATAGAAGAACATGATTCAGGAGAAATTACAGAATACCAAGTGTTTTCCATCATGTAAACTCTGTCTCCAACGCCTATTCCTAGTGCGCCACCTGAAGCTCCTTCACCCACAATTACTGTGATAATCGGCACTTTCAAGCGAATCATTTCAAAAATATTTCTTGCGATAGCTTCTCCTTGTCCTCTTTCTTCTGCTTCTAAACCTGGATAAGCTCCCGGAGTATCAACTAAAGTTACCACAGGAATTCCGAATTTCTCTGCCATTTTCATCAAACGCAAAGCTTTACGGTAGCCTTCTGGATTTGCCATTCCGAAATTGCGATACTGGCGTGTTTTTGTATTAAAACCTTTTTGTTGTCCTACAATCATGAACGACTGTCCACCGATTTTACCCAAACCGCCAATCATCGCCTTATCATCTTTAAAGCTTCTGTCGCCAAAAAGTTCTAGGAAAGTATCGCCACAAAGTGCGCGAACGTGATCCATCGTGTAAGGTCTGCTTGGATGCCTAGACAGCTGAACGCGTTGCCAAGCCGTTAGATTTTTATATATACTTTTCTTAGTTTCTTCTAATTTTTTCTCGATTTGTTTGCAAGTATTGGTGACATCAACATCTGATTCTTGTCCAATAACTTGGCACTTGTCTAATTGGTCTTCAAGTTCTTTAATCGGGAGCTCAAAATCTAAATATTCCATAGGATTTGTGCATTTGTGGTTTTAGTTCGAAATGCAAAGATAAAACTTAATTTTAGAATTAAGATTGCAGTTTTCAGTTTTATGAAAAATTCTCGGCATATATAAATGAGAAAGCCTCCAAAAAATGAAGGCTCTCTATTCTCAATACTCAATTCTAATATCTAAATATTATTTGCTCAAGTACATTTTTCTTCTAGAATACAATTCATAGAATTGATCGTCTTTCAAATCATCAATAAACAAGATGCTTTCTCCCGTTGATTTCATCTCTGGACCTAAAGCTTTGTTAACTCCGGCAAATTTGCTGAAAGAGAAAACCGGCTGTTTGATTGCATAACCTTTCAACTGCGGATTAAAGTTGAAATCAGTCACTTTATTGTGGCCTAACATCACTTTTGTCGCATAATTCACATAAGGTTCGCCATATGCTTTTGCAATAAATGGAACCGTTCTCGAAGCTCTTGGATTCGCTTCGATGATATAAACTGTGTCATCTTTAATCGCAAATTGGATGTTGATCAAACCAACAGTTCTCAAAGCCAAAGCGATTTTCTTCGTATGATCTTTAATCTGTTGCATCACAAATTCACCCAAATTAAATGGAGGCAAAGTTGCATTTGAATCTCCAGAGTGAACACCGCAAGGTTCGATGTGTTCCATAATTCCGATGATGTACACATTTTCTCCATCACAGATTGCGTCTGCTTCTGCTTCGATTGCACCAGCCAAATAATGGTCTAAAAGCAATTTATTTCCAGGAATCGATTTCAATAAATCAATTACGTGTTCTTCCAATTCTTTTTTGTTGATGACAATTTTCATTCCTTGCCCGCCCAAAACATACGAAGGACGAACCAATAATGGAAAATCTAAAGTATCTGCCAAAGCCGAAGCTTCATCAGCACTTTCTGCAATCCCGAATTGTGGAAAAGGAATTTTTAATTCGGTCAACAATTCAGAAAAACGTCCTCTGTCTTCCGCTAAATCCAAAGCATCAAAGCTAGTTCCGATGATTTTGATTCCGTATTTAGACAATTTTTCTGCCAATTTCAAAGCTGTTTGACCTCCTAATTGAACGATTACACCTTCTGGTTTTTCGTGCTGGATAATATCATAAATATGTTCCCAGAAAACCGGCTCGAAGTACAATTTATCCGCCGTATCAAAATCGGTAGAAACCGTTTCTGGATTACAGTTGATCATAATCGTTTCATAACCGCATTCTTTCGCAGCCAAAACCCCGTGAACGCAAGAATAATCGAACTCAATTCCTTGCCCAATTCTATTTGGTCCAGAACCCAGAACTACGATTTTCTTTTTGTCAGTTACGACACTTTCGTTATGCGTATATTTTTTTCCGTCAGCAGTTTCGATTTCTGCTTCGAAAGTGGAATAATAATATGGTGTTTTTGCCGTAAATTCTGCGGCGCAAGTATCCACCAATTTATAAACTCTATTGATGTTTTTGTCCTCGCGAAGCTTGTGAACTTGGCTTTCAAGACATTTCATCATGTGTGCAATCTGTCTGTCCGCGAAACCTTTTTGTTTTGCTTCAAGCAATAATTCTTTCGGTAAAGTTTCAACAGTATATTTTGAAATTTCCTTTTCCAAAGAATACAATTCTTCATATTGTTTCAAAAACCACATGTCAATTCTAGTGATTTCGTGAATTCTGCTCAACGGAATTCCCATTTGAATTGCATCATAAATCACGAAAACTCTATCCCAACTTGCATAAGTTAGTTTCTCGATAATTTGGTCATAATTGGTGTAACTTTTTCCGTCAGCACCAAGACCATTTCGTTTAATTTCAAGAGATTGCGTCGCTTTGTGCAAAGCTTCTTGGAACGAACGGCCAATTCCCATAACTTCTCCAACAGATTTCATCTGAAGTCCTAAAGTTCTGTCAGCACCTTCGAATTTATCAAAGTTCCAACGTGGGATTTTTACGATTACATAATCCAAAGTCGGCTCAAATAAAGCAGAAGTTGATTTCGTAATTTGGTTTTGCAATTCATCCAAGTTATAACCCAAAGCTAATTTCGAAGCGATTTTTGCAATCGGATAACCTGTTGCTTTTGATGCCAAAGCCGAAGAACGCGATACACGAGGATTGATTTCAATCGCCACGATATCTTCTTTTTCATCTGGAGAAACCGCAAACTGAACGTTACATCCGCCTGCAAAATTCCCAATACTTCGCATCATTTTGATAGCCATATCACGCATCTTTTGGAAAGTTGCGTCTGATAAAGTCATCGCTGGAGCAACCGTGATGGAATCTCCAGTGTGGATTCCCATCGGATCCATATTTTCGATTGAACAGATAATCACGACATTGTCATTTTTATCTCTCAATAATTCTAGTTCATATTCTTTCCAGCCAAGCAAAGCTTTGTCAATTAAAACCTCGTGGATTGGTGACATCTCTAAACCGTAAGTCAGTTTTTCGTCAAATTCTTCCTTTGTATGGACGAAAGCTGCACCAGTTCCTCCCAAAGTAAACGATGGACGAATTACTAATGGAAATCCGAATTCTTGTGCAATTTCTTTTCCTTCCAAAAAAGATGTAGCTGTTTTTGCAGGAGCTGTCGGAATTTCAATTCTTTCCAAAAGCTGTTTAAACTGCTCTCTGTCTTCCGTTATATTAATCGCATTGATATCCACTCCGATTAATCGCACTCCGAAATCTTCCCAAATTCCTTTTTCATCTGCTTCCAAACATAAATTTAATGCGGTTTGTCCTCCCATTGTTGGCAAAACGGCATCAATTTGTGGATGTTCTTTAAGGATTTCAATAATAGATTTGGTTGTCAGCGGTTTCAAATAGACGTGATCGGCCATTGACGGATCGGTCATAATTGTTGCTGGATTTGAATTGATCAAGATAACTTCAATTCCTTCTTCTCTAATGGAACGCGCAGATTGTGAACCAGCATAGTCAAATTCGCAAGCCTGACCGATAACGATTGGACCTGAACCGATGATTAAAACTGATTTAATTGAATTGTCTTTCGGCATTGTTGTGTGTTGTTGTAGTTAATTTTTGGGTAAAAGGTTTTAGATTTTGCACAAGGAAACCTTGATTGTGGTTACAAAATCCTTAACCTGTCGTATTCTTAATTTTAATAATCCAGATTCGTTTATTTTCTGAACACAGATTTGAGAAATTTGAGAAATCTTTTTTAATACTTTCTCTTCATGAACTTTTCTTCTATTTCTAAATTCAGCATTTTTTTAGCATTCAGCAAGACCTTGAACCTGAAACCTAGAATCCTAAACCTTCCTTTTTTACCGACAAGGTATAAAAAAAGGCGATACTAAAAATAAGTAACGCCTTTATTGATGTTTATTCAAACATTATTTTTTGTGTCTTGGTTCAGAAGAAACAGTCAATTTGTGTCTTCCTTTAGCTCTTCTTCTAGCAAGGACTTTTCTTCCATTGGCAGAAGCCATTCTGTCCATAAAACCGTGCTTATTTCTTCTTTTTCTTTTCGATGGTTGAAACGTTCTTTTGCTCATTGCTTTGTATCTTTAAAAATCTTTGTTAAATATCTTTTTATAGGTTCGAAATCAATGCTGTTCCAAAACCGAGTGCAAATATACAAAGACTTTTTTTTCTGGCAAGTGGTTTTTGAAAAATATTTTTAATTCATTTTACTACCTTTGCAAACTTAAATACAAAAATATGTTTCACAGAAATATCAAACTAATTTTAGCCGGATTAATCATCGCTACGGGCATTTGGCAATTTACAGAAAACAATATTGGAAACGGAATCTTCCTTATTTTATTCTCTTTAATATTCATATTGCTTTATTTCAAGAATGAATTCATCCTTTTAGCTTTCCTTAAATTAAGAAAACAAGACTTTGCAGGCGCTCAAAAATGGCTGGCTTACATTAAAAATCCCGAAACGGCTTTGGTCAGAAAACAACAAGGTTATTACAATTACCTTCATGGATTAATGCTTTCGCAAACGAATTTAACGCAAGCAGAAAAATATTTCAAAAAAGCAATCGAACTAGGACTTTCAATGGATATGGATTTAGCGGTAGCAAAATTAAATCTTGCGGGAGTTGCAATGTCTAGAAGAAGAAAAATTGAAGCGACAAATTTATTGAACGAAGCTAAAAAATTAGACAAGCAAGGAATGTTGAAAGATCAAATTAAGATGATGAAAGATCAGATGAAGAAAATCTAAATTTATTTTTCTTACAAAATTAAAGTCATCTTATCATTTAAGATGACTTTTTTATTTTAAATAAATAATCAAAAAGCTAATTTTTTACGATAACAACAACTAATTAATATTTTTCCTATATTTACATTAAATTAACTAATGTGATGAAAAAATTATTAGTTAAAATAGCTTTTCTACTCTTCCCCCTCTTTTTATTTAGTCAAGAGGAAAGCTTGCTTTTTTCTGATGCCGTAAGAATCAACTTATTGAAATATAAAAGCGAGAGCGAACTTGCTTTTAAAAACAAAGATTTTGAAAGGGGAAAATATCTTTTTGATTCCCTCGTTAAAAACCAGCTTGTCGGAACTCATTTTAATGATTATTCGTTTAAAAAAATTAACGGTGGCAAATTAAAATTCAGTTCTATTCAAAAACCAATTTTTATACAAACGTATGCTTCATGGTGCGTTACAGGAAAAGGGGAAATTGGAGCCATCAATAAATTGGCACAGAAATATGGAAAAGACGTAGAATTCGTGGTTGTTTTTTGGGACAAAAGGCAAAATGTAAAAAAAATTGCAAAAAAATTTAATGGCAGAATTATAGTTTGCTATGCTCATGAAACATATAAAAATGACGCTTCCGCAATTTCTTCCATAAAACATACCTTGGGCTTTCCGACTTCTTTTTATTTAGATGAAAAAAGAAAAGTAGTTGATATTCAGAGAAACGGAATTATTGTCAATCCAAAAATGGCTTACATAAAAGCATTCAACGAAAATTATACTTCTTTTAAAAATGGCTTAAGCAAAATTTTAATAGGCAAAACCGACCCAAAAGATCAAATTGCTAAAAACTAAAAACGCTTCAATTAAGAAGCGTTTATTTTATTTGTATCCTTCCGTAGGAATTTCAAGAACATATTTCTTTTTAGTTGCATTTGTCAACTTTCTATCACGCAACCACGGATTGTGGATTTTTAAAACTTTATAATTTACTCCTTGTGATTTTGCAAAAACAGCCAAATCTTCAATTGTGCTATCAATTTCCACTTTTCTAGTCGGAATCAACGGATATAATTCTGTCGGATTTACCGTAAAACCATATTGCACTGGGTTTTTCATAATTTCTTTCAAAGCAATAATTCTGAAAACATAACGCGCCGTTTCATCCGTTAAAAGCAAATCATAATAATTGTTTTCGCCTTGAAACGTGATCTGTTTGTTCACGCCACCGAGTCCGCCGTTATATGAAGCTGCAGCTAAAGTCCAGCTCCCGAATTTTTTGTAAGCGCCCAATAAATATTTACAAGCGGCTTCTGTTGACATTTCAAGATGATAACGTTCATCAACAATATCATTGACTTCCATTCCGTATTCCTTTGCCGTTGCGGGCATAAATTGCCAAAAACCTTTTGCACCAGCAGAAGAAGTTGCGTTGATCAAAGCGCTTTCGGCTACAGCCAAATATTTAAAATCATCCGGAACTCCGTTTTTCTTTAAAATCGGTTCAATGATTGGAAACGCGCGGTTTGCTCTTTTTATAATCAACAACGTTGAAGCATCAAGATTGGCATTTACCAGCAATTCTCTATCAAAACGTTCTTTTACGTCAGCAATATTCAAAGGCGTTTTTTCTCCTGCAAAATCTACTTCTGTCGGGAAATAATATCCTTTTACAATTGGAGTTTTCTCAGTAATATTTTCATTGGAAACCGCGTGAATCAAAATCCCGCTTACCAAAACCACAGAAGCAATCAGGCCTGTTTTCTTAATCAAATTCATATTCTTTTTCTTTTTGAGTGTATTTTGTAAACCTACAAACTTTTTTTGTTTTCGGTTATTTTTATTTTAAACATTTCTATTTTTAACCATTTAAGGTATTAAGAGAATTAAGGTTGGACATCGCAACTTAACTTTTCATAATACCTTAACGATTCAAAAACCAAGATGACTATCAAAAGTAATTTTCTAATTTTCTAATTTTCTAATTTTCTAATTCCAAAATAATCCGCGGCAAATTTTCATTCAGCCATTTGAATTTATTGATAATCATAATGTGAGTTCCTCCTTTTATTGGAATAAAATTCTTGATGTTTTTTGGAGGAAAAACTTCGTCAGCATCGCCGTGGATATGAATCACTTTTTCGTCTGGTTCTGCCCTATCCCAAAGAATTATTTTCTCCAAAGCCCAGTCGAGATATTTTTTATCGCGCATCGAAAGAAACTTTTCATACAATTTTAATCGCTGGTTTATTTTCCCTTCTCCAAAAGGAAGTTTCGCCAAAAGTTCCACGTTTTGCGCCAATCCAGTCGGGAAAACTTTATATGCTTTTATCGTTTTGGCTAATTTCATTCTCCTCGGAAATTCTGCATTGCTTTTTACGCTTGAAATAATTATCACCTTTTTTGCATTTACAATTTTACCCATTTCTTGTACCAAAACGCCTCCAAAAGAAACTCCGATTAAAACTGCATTTTCGTGCTTGATCTCCAAGGCGATTCGCTCGGCATATTCGTGCAAAGTTTCTTTATCCAAAGGCAAAACCCATTCTAAAAGATGGATTTCAAATTGGTCTTGGGGTAGTTCAATTCGTTCAAAAATCTTCGAACTTGCGGCCATTCCTGGCATAAAATAAACGTGCACTTTTTCCATCCCAATTGTTTTAACGGTATCATAACAGCAACAAAAGCTTTTTATTACGAAATTTGTATAAAATTATGGTTTTTATATGAAACCTTACTTCTCTAAATTTTAAATTATCTATAAATTATGCAAACGCGATTGTTTCCGAAAAATGAAAGAGGGAAAGCAGATTTTGGTTGGCTTCAGGCCAATTTTTCATTTTCATTTGGCAATTATCAAAACCCAGAAATGGTTCAATTCGGAATGCTTCGTGTTTTAAATGACGACACAATAGCAGGCGGAATGGGCTTTGGAACACATCCTCACGACAATATGGAAATCATCACGATTCCGCTGGAAGGCGGTTTGACACATCGCGACAGTTTGGGAAATCAAGCCACGGTTTCTTTTGGCGAAGTGCAAGTGATGAGCGCCGGAACCGGAGTGCAGCATTCTGAAATGAACGCGAGCCAATCGGAAAACGCAAAAACGTTGCAACTTTGGATTTTTCCTGAGAAAGAAGATGTTACGCCAAGATACGACCAGAAATCTTTTGACCTAAAAAACAATTTAAATTCCTTTGCAAACATCGTTTCTCCTGAAGATAAAAATGACGGAAATGCACTTTGGATTCACCAGCAGGCGTTTTTGCATCTGGGTGTTTTTGAGGAAAACCAAACCATAACTTACGATATAAAAATACCTTCAAACGGAATTTATATTTTCTTGATTGAAGGTGAAATCGAAATTGAAAATCAGACGATTAACGAAAGAGATGCTTTTGGAATTATTGATTTTGAGTCTTTTGAAATCAAGACAAAGGCCAAATCTAAAATTCTGACGATTGAAGTTCCGATGCGACATAACTAGAAATTAAACAATTATGGAAATTAAAGACAATACTTTTTCAAGGCAGTTTGAAACCCAAAGTGAGGACGGAAAATTAATTTCTGTGGAATATTCTTTTCAAGAGCGAAAAATATTCTTGACGAAAGTAAATCTTCCGGAAGCTTTTGATAATGAACAATTTCTCACTGATTTTTTAAAGGAAATTATGGAGATTGCAATAGAGAGAAAATTAAAAGTAGTTCCGACGCATCCGAAAGTGGCTTCGTTTTTTAGAAAAAATCCTGTTTATAAGGAGTTGCTTCCGCCTGGAATCCGCATTTAATTAGCACAAACGTAAAGTTATTATATGCCCTTATATGCCTTATATGGTTTAAATTTTCACCATATAAGGCATATAAGTTTCAACTATTAAAATGTTTTGAAAAGGAAATTTTTATTATTTTTATCAAATGACTGAAGAAATAAATACTAAAATCCTCCACTTCTTCGAAAACATCGAAAAATATTACGGAAGCAAAACCGAAATCACCGAAGGTTTATACAGCCTGACGGAAAGTTTTGACAGCCATTCCACAACTTGGAATTTATCTGAATTCACGCTGGTTCGCTCAGGATATCGAAAAACTGGCGAAAGGTTGATGATGGAAGGCGAAAAAATGTATTATGAAATTTCTGCAGCACTGATTGTAAGCTTTGAGCAAAAAGGAAGAAATTCTTTCGAGTTTGTAGAGAAATATGGCGATTCGGTTTTTAGAGTGACTAAGATTACCTTTCAGTATAAATATTGATTATTCGATTTTTAGATTGTTGGATATTTCGAGAAATCGAACAATCTAAAAATCAAACAATCGGATTAAACTTCTACATTCAAAAACTCCAATCTCACAGAACCGTCGCCGTCGATTTTTGTCAGATTGATTTCGTGTAAAGTATTCACTAATTCTGGATTCCATGGCGTTTTCACTTTTACGTAATTTTCTGTAAAACCGTGAATATAGCCTTCTTTATTTTCTCCTTCAAACAAAACCGTTCTGTTTGTCCCGATTTGAGATTCGTAAAAAGCTCGACGTTTTTTCAACGAAAGGCCTCGTAACATCTTGCTTCTTTTTGCTCTGACATTTGCCGGAACCGGATTTGCCATATTCGCCGCTTCTGTATTATCTCTTTCAGAATACGTAAAAACGTGCAAATATGAAATATCCATTTCGTTTAAGAAATTATAAGTTTCCAAGAAATGTTCGTCGGTTTCACCAGGAAATCCAACAATTACGTCAACGCCAATACAAGCATGTGGCATCACTTCGCGGATTTTATTCACTCTTTCTGTATACACTTCTCGCAAGTAGCGACGTTTCATTTTCTTCAAAATATCATTGCTTCCAGATTGCAACGGAATATGAAAATGAGGTACAAAAGTTCTAGATTTTGACACAAATTCTATGGTTTCATTTCGAAGTAAATTCGGCTCGATTGATGAAATTCTCAAACGTTCGATGCCTTCTACTTTGTCTAATTCTTGAACCAATTCATAGAAAGTGTGTTCGTGTTTTTTATTCCCGAATTCGCCTTTTCCGTAATCGCCAATGTTGACGCCTGTCAAAACGATTTCTTTAATATTTTGTTGTGAAATTTCCTTTGCATTTGTCAAGACATTTTGCAAAGTATCACTTCTAGAAATCCCTCTAGCCAATGGAATTGTGCAATACGTACATTTATAATCACAACCGTCTTGTACTTTTAAAAATGCTCTGGTTCTGTCTCCGATGGAATAGCTTCCTACGTAAAAATCGGCTTCAGAAATCTCGCAAGAATGCACTTCGCCAAAATCATTTTTGGACAAATCATTAATATAATCGGTGATTTTGAATTTTTCTGTCGCGCCTAAAACCAAGTCAACTCCGTCAACTGACGCCAATTCTTCAGGTTTTAATTGCGCATAACAACCCACGGCCGCGACAAAAGCTTTATCGTTCAATTTCATTGCTTTTTTTACCACTTGCTTGAACTGTTTGTCCGCATTTTCGGTAACCGAACACGTGTTGATTACATAAATATCTGCAATTTCTTCAAAATCAACACGGTCAAAACCTTCGTCTTGAAAATTACGAGCAATGGTGGATGTTTCTGAAAAATTCAGTTTGCATCCCAACGTATAAAAAGCGACTTTTTTTCTGTTCTCTGTCATTATAAATCCTCCCGAAAATTGGGAAATTGGTATCTTTAGCTATATTTACATTTTGCAAATAGCCTGCAAATTTACATACAATATTTTTCAAAATGAAATCAATAATTCACTACATATCAATATTTTGCATATCGTTAACTTTATTCTCCTGCGGAAAAGACACTACTAAAAACCGCGACAATCAAGTTTTTCGATTTAATCAAGATGCAAATGTGAGTTCATTAGATCCCGCTTTTGCAAAATCGCAGGACAATATTTGGATGTGTAATCAGCTTTTTAACGGTTTGGTTCAATTGGATGACAGCCTGAATATTAAACCTGATTTGGCTAAATCTTGGACGATTTCTGAAGATGGAAAAATATACACTTTTTTTTTAAGAAATGATGTATTCTTCCATGAAAACCAAATATTCGAGGAGCGCAGGATTCATAACCCTGAGGTCACTAAAAATACTCGCATCGTAAACGCTTCTGATTTCGAATTCAGTTTCAATCGCCTTTTGGATGAAAAAGTGGCTTCGCCCGGGGGATGGATCATGCAAAACGTGGAAAATTTTAAGGCTAAAAATGATACAATTTTTGAAATAAACTTGAAAAAATCTTTTCCTGCTTTTTTGGGATTGCTTTCTATGAAATATGCATCGGTTGTTCCGAAGGAAGCTTTTGTTTCGGGTTATGATTTTCGAACAAATCCTATTGGAACTGGGCCTTTTCAGTTTAAGCTTTGGGAGGAAAATGTGAAATTGGTCTTGAGAAAAAATCCGTTGTATTTTGAAAAAGACGAAAACGGAAAACAATTGCCTTATCTGGAAGCTGTTGCCGTGACTTTTTTGCCTGACAAACAAAGTGGTTTTCTGCAATTTGCGCAAGGAAAAATCGATTTTATTTCGGGTTTGCATCCGAGTTACAAAGATGAAATTTTGACCCAAAGTGGTCAGTTGCAGGAGAAATACAAAAATGATGTGAATATGATTACAGGTCCGTATTTGAATACCGAATATCTCGGTTTCAGAATGGACGGAAGCGATAAAACAGTTTTAGACAAACGAATTCGTCAAGCTTTAAACTATGGTTTTGACCGACAAAAATTGGTTACTTATTTAAGAAACGGAATGGGAACTCCGGCGATAAACGGAATAATTCCGGCTGGTTTGCCAGGTTTTGATGAGACTAAAATTGGATATAATTATGATATTCAAAAAGCTCGAAATCTAGTTGCAGAATATAAAAAAGCAACGGGCAATTTAAATCCGAAAGTGGCATTGAGCACAAACGCTACTTATTTGGATATTTCAGAATATTTGCAACGTGAGTGGAAGAAAATTGGGATTGATGTTTCGATTGACGTGAATCCGCCAGCGACTTTGAGACAGGCGATTTCTACCGGAAAAGTTTCGTTTTTTAGAGCGAGCTGGATTGCTGATTATCCTGATGCCGAGAATTATCTTTCTTTATTCTACAGTAAAAACTTTGCTCCGAATGGGCCGAATTATACGCATTTCAAAAATGCCGAATTTGATAAATTGTATGAGGAGGCTTTTTTGGAAACGGATGATTTGAAACGTTTTATTTTGTACCAAAAAATGGATCAGTTGGTGATGAAAGAAGCGCCGGTGATTCCTTTGTTTTATGATAAAGTGGCAAGATTTACGAGGAAAAATGTTGTGGGATTGGGGATAAATCCTTTGAATATGTTGGATTTGAGACGTGTTCGGAAATTAGATAATTTGGGAATTAGATAATTTGATAATTATTGGATTCTTTTTCCAATTGAATAAATTCAATTGTAATTGATGCGAATCATTATCAATCTGAATTTAGAACTGGGATTTCAATTGCCTCGAGTTAGTATTCCAATTGAATAAATTCAATTGGAATTGATGCGAATCTTTGTCAATCTGAATTTGCTATGCTAATCTTCAATTACCTCTGATTTTAATCAGAGGCTTTTAAGCGCAAAGATTATCGACAAAGATTGGGACTGGCGTTTACAAAAATGCGGATAGTTTCTCAAATAGCCCCGATGGTGCGATTGTTTGAGCTCTTGCGCCAGCTAAAAAGCTGGCGTAAAGCGAGTCGCTCCAGCGGGAAATGCATTTACTGAAAATGCCTGTTGTTTCGCTGCAAAAAACTTCAGAAATTAAATCTATCTTAAATGAATTGTTTCTAGAAAATTGATTTTGTAAATTCGGGAAAACAACTTGATTTATGAAAACAATCTTACTTTCGGCATTTGTTTTTTTCTTAGGAATTAGTGCGAACGCACAAGAAACTACGATAAAAAATTCAGAATTGCCTGCTGAAGCAACGGCTTTTATTAAAAAATATTTCAGCAAAAGCACAATCCATCATGCGATTAAGGATAAGGACAAAACTAAAATTACGTATGAAGTGATGTTGGATAATATGACTGAATTGGAATTTACAGAAAAAGGCGCTTGGAAAGAAGTCGATGGAAAAGATAAGGCAATTCCAACGGGTTATATTTTAAAACCGATTTTGGATTACGTGAAAAATAATTACCCAAAGGCTTCAATTACCCATATTGACAAGGGTTTAAGCGACATTGATATTGATTTGGATAACGGAATTGAATTGGAATTTGACTTAAAAGGAAAGTTCTTGAGAATTGACAAATAAATAATTAAACAACAAAAAACCACGACTCAAATCGTGGTTTTTTATTTACTTATTCTTGTCAGCTAAAAATCGCTCGATGTCTTCAATCGTCGCGCATTTTGTGTCTATTTTTTCATCGTCAACGATAAACGGAAGATGGATAAATTCAACGCCTGTCAAATCTTCGTTCAGGTAATCTGTCATATCTTTTAAGTCAAAAAACCAGATTTTGTCAAACTGCACTTTCTTGACTGACGCATCTTTTAAAACTATTGCCTCTTTGAGTTTTTTCTGCATTTTATAAAAATTGAAATGCAAAGTTCGGAAATATTCTACTTTGCAGAAACATTATTTTCCTTAAAAACTTTGGCAAAAAACTGAGCTTGATAAGGCACTGCATTTTCCCAATATTCCCAAGTATGCGCGCCCGGACGTTCAGTGTAATCATGCGGAATTTTTTCATAAACCATTCTTCTGTGAAATTCTCTGTTGGATTCAATCAAGAAATCATCCACTCCGATATCCACAATCAAGGGCATTTTATTGGCTTTAATCTTATCGATCATATTTAAAACTGAATTCGCATCATACAATTCTTGCTTTCCTGAATCACTTCCAAAAACAGGCTCCATTAACTTTTTTACTTGATCAGAATTATCTCTTTGCAACATACCGCCCATGTCTAAAGCACCGCTCATGCTTCCGGCGGCGAGATATAATTCTGGATGTTTTGCCGAAAGTGACAGCGCACCGTGGCCTCCCATTGATAATCCTGTAATTACACGCCCTTTTTTTTCTGCTATTGTTCTATAAGTCTGGTCGATTTTTTGGATAACTTCCTTTGTAATATAAGTTTCAAACTGGCTTTCTTTATTTACAGGACTATCCAAATAAAAACTGAATGTTTCCCCTTCTGGCATTACGATAATCATGTTATATTGATCGGCTAAATGTTTGACAGTCATCTTATTTGGAGTACTTTTCAACCAATCTCTGAAATGTCCGTAAGCGCCGTGCAATAGATACATCACCGGATATTTTGCCTTTCCTTTTAAGTAAGAATTTGGAAGAACAACCGAAGCATTATATGTTTTTCCCATCGAAACACTTGGAATTGCGAGCGTATCGACTTTTGCTGCATGAGAATTATAAGAAAGTGAAAGTAAGAATACGAAGAAAAATATTTTTAGAATTTTCATAAGATTAGATTTATTTATCCAAAGTAAAGCTTTTTAAATCAAAATTTGAAAATAGAAATTTGTTTGGTTCTTTTGCTTATTATTTGGCTTTTGCCTAATTTCTATTGGCTCTCTGCTAATTAAACGAACTTCTAAAAGCCAAAGGCGAAACGTTTGTCTTGTTTTTAAACAATTTGCTGAACGACTGCGGATATTCAAATCCGAGCTGATAAGCAATTTCGCTGACCGAATTATTTGTAGTCGTTAAAATTTCTTTTGCCTTTTCAATCAGCTTGTTATGAATGTGCTGCTGTGCATTTTGTCCGGTAAGATTTCGCAACATATCGCTTAAATAATTCGGAGAAATATTCAATTGTTCAGCTAAATAATGAACGCTCGGCAATCCGAATTGTGCGACTTTTTCACCGTTAAAATAATCGCCAAGAATTTCTTCCATCTTTAATAGTAAATCATTGCTAGCATTTTTTCTGGTAATAAACTGGCGGTTGTAAAATCGGTTGCAGTAATTCAACAGCAATTCCGACTGCGAAACAATCACATCCTGACTGAAAGAATCAATTATCGAACAATATTCATGCTCAATATCTTTCATAATTCCGGTAATCATCGCCTCCTCTTTTTCAGAAAGATGCAAGGCTTCGTTAGTCGCATACGAGAAATATCCAAAGTTTTTGATGTTTTTCCCTAACGGATAATTCCGAATAAAATCAGGATGCAGAATCAGCCAATAGCCATTCAGCGCAATATCTTCTTCTACAATCGTGGAAATTACTTGCCCCGGCGAAAAAAACGTCATCGTGCCTTCGTCAAAATCATAATAACTCTGGCCATAGCGCATCGTTCCCTTGAAATTCTTTTTGATGCAGATCGAATAAAAATTATAAACCACGCTTTTAAATCGGTCGTCAAAATGGCATTTTATATTTTCCATATTGACCACGCTTACTAAAGGATGCTCTGGTTTTGGCAATTCTAAAACACGATGCAAATCGCTTATCGACTCAAAAACATAAGGCTGGATTGTTGCTTTTTTCATAATTGTAGCATTTTTATAAAATGGAAAAGCTATCCGTAAAGATAACTTTTCCTTTTTAGAATTAAATATTATTGGTCGATTGTCTGCATATTTACTGCATCATATCGATCACCAGTCGAAGTTCCCAAAGGCACAATATTATCTAGTTTTTGTAATTCTTCACTAGATAACTGAATGCTTGCGCCTGCAATATTTTCTTCTACATATTTTACTCTTTTGGTTCCTGGAATCGGCAAATATCCTTTGGAAGCAACCCAAGAAATTGCTAATTGTGATGTGGTGATATTTTTTGCGATAGCTAATTTTTCAATTTCTTTGAGCAATTCTATATTTTTATAAAAGTTTTCACCTTGAAAACGAGGAATTGTTTTTCTGAAATCATCAGCAGCAAAATCATCCGGAGATTTGATTTCTCCATTAAAAAAACCTCTTGACAATGGAGAATAAGCTACGAATCCGATGCCTAATTCTTCTAGAGTTTTTAATATTCCAGCCTCTTCAACCGTTCTTTCAAACAAAGAATATTCTGTTTGAATAGCTGTCAGCGGATGAATTTCATGGGCTCTTTTTATCGTATTTGAAGAAACTTCTGAAAGGCCAATGTAGCCTACTTTTCCTTCTTTTACTAAATTTGCCATGGCGCTGACAGTTTCTTCAATTGGAGTATTCGGGTCTAATCGGTGCAAATAATATAAATCTATATAATCTGTTCCTAAATTTTTCAGCGAACGTTCAACTGCTTTTTTTACATAGTCTTTCTTGCCATTGAATTTCCAAGTCAGTTGTTCGTTATCATCAATTTCAAATCCGAATTTCGTTGCAATTGTATAACTGTTACGGTTTCCTTTGATCGCTTTTGCTACCAATCTTTCATTCTCTAACGGACCATATAAATCGGCTGTGTCTAGAAAATTTCCTCCTAATTCTAACGAACGGTGAATCGTTGCAATCGCTTGTTTTTCATCGGCTTTGCCATAAATATCTGCGCCAGCAATCTTTGACATTCCCATACAACCTAATCCGATATTTGGAACAATTAATCCTTGACTTCCTAATTTTATTTTTTGTAGCGTACTCATAACTGTGTGTTTTAATTAACAGCACAAAGTTGCTTCAGAAATCAAATTTAAAAGTAACCGAATTACTTATAGTTGTATCCAAAATGGGGATTTACAGAAATTCTAAACAAAAATAGGCTGTTAATTCTATATCAAAACTTATAGCATTCCACAAACCTTTTTCTTATATTTAATTAAAATTGCCCATCACCACTATGCAAAAATTATTTTCAACACTCTTGCTTGCCTTTTTATTAATCAGTTGCGGCGCTTCGAAAGAAAATCGCATCGATGATTATGTTTTCAAGAAAAAAACAGATAAGGATGCCTATATAAAGTCTTACAATAAATCTTTGAAGCTTTGGAAAATTCCTTTTAAGGAAGAAGATATCATCACGAGTTATGGAATTGCGCACGTTATTATGGCTGGTCCAAAAGATGGAGCACCTCTCGTACTTCTTCATGGAATGGATGCCAGCTCTACAATGTGGTATCCCAATATTGAAGCTCTTGCTAAAAACCACCGCATTTATGCTATCGACTTTTTAATGGAACCTGGGAAATCTGTTTCTTGTGGTGAAACTTTAAATAAAACGGAACTCATTGCATGGTATAACGAAATTTTTGACCATTATAAATTAAAGAAGTTTAAAGTAATCGGTGCTTCCCGTGGTGGCTGGATCGGCACTTTATTAGCCTTGCAAGAAAATAGCAGAATAACAAAACTTGCACTTTTAAGTCCGGCTCAAACTTTTGAATCGATCGATAGCAAGAGAAAAGCAATGCCTGCTTTGATGCTGAAATTATTTCCAAATGAGAAGAAGCTGAATAAAACTTTAAAGGTTTTTTCGTATTATCCTGAGAAAATTGATGCCGTTTACAAACAGCAGTTTTACTTGGCCAATAAATATGCAAAAACCAATACCAGCATGCTTCAGATGACTCCGTTTTCTAAAGAAGAATTGAAAAACCTCAACATTCCGGTTTTAGTTTTGATAGGAGACCATGATGTTATCAATTCAGAAGACAGCCTTGAAAAAGCCAAAGAATTATTGCCAAAAAGCAAAGCAGAAGAGATTGAAAAGGCCGGCCATTTCTTGACTATCGACCAATCAAAATTAGTCAATAAAAAAGTACTCGATTTTTTAAAGTAAGCTTATACAAAAAAGAAAAGCCCCTTCCGTAGAAAGGTCTTTTCTTATAGCAAACTTAAATTAATTAAGCTACCAATTTTGCTTCTAAGATAACTTCAGCATTGATTGCTTTTGAAATCGGACAGATGCTTTTCGCTTTTGCAGCTGCTGCTTGAAAGTCTTCTTCTGAAATTCCAGGAACTTCTCCTGTTAATTCTAATGTGATTGTAGTGATGGTTCCATCTTCAAAAGTCACTTTTGCAACTGTATCTAAATTTGTCGGAACAAATCCTGCTTCTGAAAGCAAAAAGCTCAACTGCATTGTGAAACATCCTGCGTGTGCCGCTCCTAATAATTCTTCTGGATTTGTACCCACTCCATCAGCAAATCTTGTTTTGAATGACAATTGTGCATTGTCTAAAGTTGTGCTTTGAGTAGAGATTAACCCCTTTCCTTCCATTCCTGTACCTTGCCAGTTTGCTTTTGCGTTTCTTGTAAATTTCATAATAATGTGATTTAAATGTTATTTGATTATTTTTAAAATGCTGTTTATTATTGTTTGTTTATTGATTCGGCATAAAGCTTTTGCCTATTGCCTAAAATTATTTTTTATATACTTCTTTCAAAGCTTCAACTGCTTGTTTGATCGCCGCTCTTGGCGCAGGAGTTTCAGTAATTGGATTCAGCATTACAAAATCGTGGATAGTTCCCAAATATCTTGTTGCGGTCACTTTCACGCCTGCAGCATTTAATTTCTTAGCATAAGCCTCTCCCTCATCTCTCAAAACGTCATTCTCAGCTGTAATAATTAAGGCTTCAGGCAATCCTTTTAAATCTTCAATGCTAGCTCTTAGCGGCGAAACAGTGATTAAATTACGTGATGCCTTATCTGGAGCATAGAAATTCCAAAACCAAATCATTGCATTCATTGTCAAAAAGTGTCCGTTTGCAAACTGCTGGTAAGATGCTGTGCTTGTTTCAGAATCAGTCACAGGGTAAAATAACAATTGAAAATCAATGTGCGGTCCTTTTCTTTCTTTTGCCATAAGCGTTACTGCAATGGCCATGTTTCCGCCAACACTGTCACCTGCAACAGCTAATTTATTTGTATTTAATCCTAAAGACGCTCCGTTTTCTTTAATCCACTTTGTGGCTGCATAGGCTTCTTCATTAGCTACTGGAAACTGTGCTTCAGGTGCTGGAGAATAGTTTACAAAGACCACCGCTATATTTGCTCCTACTGCCAATTCCTTTATCAATCGGTCATGGGTAAATTCATTGCCCAAAACCCAGCCTCCTCCATGGAAATACATCAGCACCGGAAGCTTTTCTTTACTCCCTTGTGGCTTCACTATTGTCAAAGATACAGTTTTGCCATCTTGCTTGATTGTTTTATTTTCAACACTTGCCGAAAGCTTTTTATAATCTCCAGTTTGTGCATTAATCAATACATTTCTGGCATCTGCAACTGACAATTCATATAACTGAGGTCCGTTGCCACCGTGAACCGCTTTTAAAAATTCTCTAGTGTTTTTTTCCACTCCATAGTTTCCAGAAAGCGCTGGATCAATTTGTGCTTGTGCTAGTGTTGCGCTTACCAAGGCAACTGCTGCTAAAATAACTTTTTTCATAATGTAATGTTTTAATTGATTGTTATATTGTTTTAACTTTTTCAACTTTTGCCTTTTGGCTATTATCTATTCCCTGTATTTATTTTGATAGGACAAATTTATGGCGACAATATTCATAAATCAAATTAATAATTATTTACCTTTATAACTTTAAATTATATAATATGACTATTCAGCAATTAAAATATATAGTAGCACTTGATGAAGAACGCCATTTTGCTAGAGCCGCAGAAGTGTGCATGGTAAGCCAGCCCGGACTCACAACACAGCTAAAAAACGTAGAAGAAGAAATCGGGATAAAGATTTTTGACCGCACCAAAGTCCCTTTGACCCCAACAATTCTTGGAATCGAAATTATCCGCAGAGCAAAAAAGATTTTAAAAGAGGTTGATGAGATTCGAGATTTTATTATTACAGAGAAAAATGTGCTTGAAGGCGAAGTGAAGTTAGGTGTAATTGCCACGCTTTCGCCTTATCTAATTCCGTTATTTATCCAATCGATGAAAGGCGCCGCGCCAAAGATGCATTTTATAATAAAAGAAGCTTCCACTGTTCAATTAATGCAAGATTTAGAAACAGGCTCCATTGACATCGCGCTAATGGCAACACCAACCGGAAATTCAAATCTAAGAGAATATCCTGTTTTTAAAGAACCTTTCGTGGCTTACTTAAACGAAAATCATCCAATGGCACATGCTGAATTTTATGAAATGCAATCTAGCGATAAACCAGAATTACTATTGCTTCAAAATGAATATTGTTACAATGCCCAGCTTTTAGATATCTGTGATATCAAGGGAAAACCAAAGTTGATGCAACAATTTTCTTATGACATCAGCTCAATTGAAACTTTAAAAAACCTAGTCAGGGCAAAGCTTGGCTTCGCTATAATTCCAGAGCTTTCCATTTTAAATGAAAGAGATAGCACTTACTTCAAGCCATTTAAAGAACCAAAACCCGTGCGTGAAATCAGCCTAGTGGTTTCTGATACTTTTTCAAGAAAACTGCTTTTAGAAAAAATGAGCGAAGCTATCTGGAACAGCCTTCCTGAGTCTATGAAAAAAGAATTTAAGTATAAAAAAATCCAGTGGAATGACTCGCCCTATTTTATTAAAGCATTAAAGGGATAAAAAAAGAGGTTCTATTATGAACCTCTTTTAGTTTTAAAGAGTTCTTAAGCTGTTATTTCCTGCTTTTCCAATTCAAAATATTTCGGCAAAACTTTGAGTCCATTGACAGCTTGAACTTTGGGCAGATGAAAATCAAGATTGATTGCCGAACATTATTTTAAAAAGACTAGATGAAAACAAATAGTTTTTTATACAAAAAAAGAGATACATCGCTGTACCTCTTTTTTTTCATTACTTACTTTTAACAACTATAAATTTATAAGCCCCCCAGCCTGTAAATCCGATACAATATTAATTAGATTTCAAGATATATTTCTTACATGATTACAAGAAATGTTTGTACAATATTCAGATATCTTATTTTTACTTCCTCTTTTTACAAAGCAAATTCAAAATAAATTAGTTTTTTTTCTGATTTCTAAAAAAATTTTTATCTTTTCACCCATCAAATGTCTGACTAGTACCACAACTATTTAGGCGTTACTAATTATCAATCATTAAATCAATAACAATTATGGATGCAAAAATTGCAGAAGAAATCGGAAAGGGAAAAATTGTCGCAGCCTCAGAAGGCACAACCCGAAATATCCTAGGTGATATTCAAACCATCAAACTAGATGGAAAAGACACCAACGGATTGTTCACGATCCTTGAAAACGACAATATGCCAGGCGTAGGAATACCAATGCATGTCCACGAAAATGAAGATGAGATTTTTAAAATTCTAGAAGGTGAAATGGAATTTGTTACCGAAGGAAAAACAAGCATCTTAAAAGAAGGAGATATTATTTTCTTGCCAAGAAAAGTGCCACATTCTTTTAAAGTAGTAGGAAATAAAAATGCCAAAGCGATGGTAACAGTTATTCCTTCAGGCATAGAAGAAATGTTCGAACAACTCGGACAGCTTCCGGCAGGACCGCCTGATTTTGAAAAAGTGACCAAGATCTGTGGTGATTTTGGAATCAAATTTTTATAATTAAAACAAAAAAAAGACCTTTCGAAAGAGAGGTCTTTTTTAGTAAATGCTAATTTTTTTTATAATATTTCTTTCCAATTATTGAAATCAAAAGTGCCGATTTTCTTTTCAAACTCAATCATCCTGTCTGCTTCTTCCTGCATTTCAGTTGCATGATGCATATTGTTCACAATAGCTTCAATCACATATTCGCGGGTAAATTCAATATGGTCTTCGATTCGTTTGCCAATAATTGTTTTTTGAGCTTCTAGTTCATTGGTAAGTTCTTTCGCTTTTTTCTTTTCTTTCATCATCTCTTCAAAATTCGCAGTCTTAGCAATCAATATTTGCAATGATTCATCCTCTTTTGGATCTTTCCCATGTATAATATTCATTTCTGTAAACACATCTTGCATTGCTTTCATGATTTCTAATTGAATAGTATCTTCCTGCATTTGTGACCATTGCATAAACAAGTCAAAAGTGTCATTTTCAAAGTGCTTAATAATTTCTAGATGGTAATTCATATGGTATTTATTTTGGTTTATAAATTTATAACACTTACAAAAATAGCATTTAAATAAAAAGACCTCTCTTTCGAAAGGTCTTTTTTCTATAATCTTATTCTATTTTCTAGAATTACATGTTCCTTCTATATTGTCCACCCACTTCAAACAACGAAGAAGTGATTTCTCCTAAAGAGCAAATCTTCGTAGCTTCCATCAATTGTGCAAAAATATTTTTGTTATTGATTGCCACGTCTTGGATAATTGAAAGCTGTTGCTCGGTTTCATCCGCATAAAATTTATGAAGATTGTCGAGCATCGTTATTTGGAATTGCTTCTCTTCTTCCGTGGCACGAATCACCTCAGCTGGAATCACAGTTGGCGAACCTTTCGAGCTCAAGAAAGTATTTACACCGATAATCGGGAATTCCCCAGTGTGCTTCAACATTTCATAATACATACTTTCCTCTTGGATTTTCGAACGTTGGTACATCGTTTCCATCGCACCAAGAACACCTCCTCTTTCGGTAATTCTGTCGAATTCTAATAAAACGGCTTCTTCTACTAAATCCGTCAATTCTTCAATGATGAACGAACCTTGAATTGGGTTTTCGTTTTTCGCCAGACCTAATTCCTTATTGATAATCAACTGAATGGCCATTGCTCTACGAACCGATTCTTCCGTTGGAGTTGTAATCGCTTCATCATAAGCATTGGTGTGCAATGAATTACAGTTGTCATAAATTGCATACAAAGCTTGCAAAGTGGTACGAATATCATTAAAATCAATCTCTTGAGCATGCAATGAACGACCTGAAGTTTGAATATGGTATTTCAACATCTGGGCTCTTTCGTTCGCTCCGTATTTATTTTTCAAGGCTTTCGACCAAATTTTTCTTGCCACACGGCCAATCACTGCATATTCAGGATCAATTCCGTTTGAGAAGAAAAAGGATAAGTTTGGACCGAAATCGTTGATATCCATTCCACGGCTCAAATAATATTCCACGTAAGTGAAACCATTGGCCAAAGTAAACGCCAATTGCGTGATTGGATTGGCACCAGCTTCCGCGATATGATAGCCCGAAATCGAAACCGAATAGAAGTTTCTGATGTTATTCGTAATAAAATATTCCTGAACATCACCCATCAATCTCAAAGCAAATTCGGTTGAGAAAATGCAAGTATTCTGAGCCTGGTCTTCTTTTAAGATATCGGCTTGAACGGTTCCACGAACTTGCGAAAGTGTTCTTACTTTGATTTCTTCGTAAACTTCTTTCGGCAACACCAAATCTCCGGTAACACCTAAAAGCATCAAACCTAAACCATTGTTACTTTCTGGAAGATCACCATTATATCTTGGTCTTTCCAAACCTTTTTTCTTGTAAATTTCATCAATAATTGCTTCGACTTCATCTTCAAGATTATTTTCTTTGATGTAAATTTCGCACTGCTGATCAATCGCCGCATTCATAAAAAACCCAAGCAACATCGGAGCCGGACCATTGATGGTCATACTCACAGAAGTCAGCGGATGCGCCAAATTGAAACCAGAATATAATTTTTTCGCATCATCCAAACAACAAATCGAAACTCCGGCATTACCGATTTTTCCATAAATATCCGGACGCAAATGCGGGTCGTTTCCGTATAAAGTCACACTGTCAAAAGCCGTCGATAAACGTTTTGCAGGCAAACCAGCACTCACATAATGGAAACGCTTGTTCGTTCTTTCAGGACCGCCTTCACCAGCAAACATTCTCGAAGGATCTTCGCCTTCACGCTTGAAAGGATACAATCCAGAGGTAAAAGGAAATTCTCCAGGAACATTTTCTTGAAGATTCCATTTTAAAATATCACCCCAAGCTTCGTATTTAGGCAATGCTACTTTCGGGATTTGCGAATGTGACAACGATTCGGTGTGCGTTGCAATCTTGATTTCCTTGTCACGTACTTTAAAAGTATAGACAGGATTTTTGTATTTATTTACTTTTTCGTCCCAAGTCAGGATAATTTCCCAATTATAAGGATCTAAATCCATTTTGACTTTGTCGAATTGATTCAAAAGCAAATTCAGGAAGATTCTGTTTTCGTCTTTTTCATCTAAAGCGCTCGGCAAAACAGTTTCATCGTTGATTCCTGCTTTGTTAATCTCAGGTTTTTTACCTGAAACCGATTCGATGGTTTTAAAAATTCCGTATAGTTTTTGAGCTACTTGCTGTTGCGTCAGCGCCGTTGCATCGTATTTTCTATTGTTTTCGGCAATTTCAGAAAGATAACGTGTTCTGTGAGGCGGAATCACGAAGATTTTCTCGCTCATTTCACGCGTGATTTGAAAGGTAGAAACCAAATCAGATTCGGTTTTTTCTACAATCTTATCCATAATTGCTTTGTAAAGCGTGTTCATTCCTGGATCGTTGAACTGCGAAGCAATTGTTCCGAAAACCGGCAGATCATCAGGGTTTGCATCCCAAAGATTATGATTTCTTTGGAATTGTTTTTTTACATCACGCAAAGCATCCAAAGAACCTCTTTTGTCAAATTTATTAATTGCAACAAGGTCGGCAAAATCAAGCATGTCGATTTTTTCCAATTGCGTTGCGGCACCAAATTCAGGCGTCATTACGTATAATGAAACATCAGAATGGTCCATGATTTCGGTATCCGACTGCCCAATTCCTGAAGTTTCTAATATAATAATGTCGTATTTCGCTGCTTTTAAAACCTGAATCGCTTCGGCTACATATTTTGACAAGGCCAAATTCGATTGACGGGTAGCCAACGAACGCATATAAACACGAGGATTATTAATCGCATTCATTCGAATTCTATCTCCCAATAAAGCACCACCCGTTTTTCTCTTTGATGGATCGACAGAAATCAATCCAATCGTTTTTTCAGGAAAATCGATTAAAAATCTTCTAACCAATTCATCTACCAATGATGATTTTCCTGCTCCACCGGTTCCTGTAATTCCAAGAACTGGGATTTTGCTGGTTTCATTTTGCTTATGAATCGTATCTAAAGTTTCCTTTGCAATTTCTGGGAAATTTTCTGCGGAAGAAATCACTCGGGCAATAGCCGTTGGATTTTTATCTTCCAAATGATTGATTTCTCCATTCAATTTATCGCCAATTGAAAAATCAGCTTTTTGAACCAAATCATTGATCATTCCTTGCAAACCTAATTCACGTCCGTCATCGGGAGCATAAATTCTTGTAATTCCGTAGTCCTGCAATTCCTTGATTTCATCCGGAAGAATTACACCGCCGCCGCCGCCGAAAATCTTGATATGTCCTGCTCCTTTTTCGTGCAGCAAGTCATACATGTATTTGAAATATTCATTGTGACCTCCTTGATAAGAAGTCATTGCGATGGCATTTGCATCTTCTTGGATGGCCGTATTTACAACCTCTTCCACACTTCTGTCGTGACCTAAATGAATAACTTCCACTCCGGTAGACTGGATGATTCTTCGCATTATATTGATGGCAGCGTCGTGTCCGTCAAAAAGTGCTGCAGCAGTTACAATTCTTACTTTATTTTTAGGAATATAAGGTTTTGCTTGTTCCATATTAAAATATCTGTCGATTTTAGGGTTGCAATTTACGAAATCTTTAAAAATTCGGTCACAAAAATAATCCAAAGTAATTTCTTTTTTTGGGTAATCCATAAATTTTTAGAACTACTTATATTAATTAGTATTTTAGCCAATAAATAGAGCCTAAATTATGAGCCGTAAAAAGTTTCACACATTTGACTTTTTTCGATTTTTCGCATTCTTTAAGGTGTTTTTACTACATCTTCCAATAATTGCTTTCCCCTTTTTTAATTTCATAAAAGCGGGAGGAGAAATTGGTGTTTACTTCTTTTTTGTATTAAGTGGTTTTTTAATTACATATATTATCCTCCACGAAAAAAAAGAAACAGGAACCATCAATTTTAGAAATTTCATGTCAAGACGAATTCTCAGAATCTGGCCTTTATTCTATGCTATGATTCTGTTCGCCTTTCTTACGCCAAAAATCCTCGCCATAATAAATCTTCCAAGTTCACCAGAAGGTTATGCTCCAAATTGTCTAGTTTCTATCTTTTTTTTAGAAAATTATAAAATGATTTTTTCAGGAAGTTTCCCAAACACTTCACCCCTTCGAGTTATGTGGTCACTTTGCGTAGAAGAACATTTTTATTTGATTTGGGGAGCGGCACTTTACTTTACAAATTTAAAAAATGTAAAATTTTTAATTATCGGAGCGATCCTAATTGCTTCAATTTCCAGAATTATTTTTTATCAAAATGATTTGGCTTTTTTAGACGTATTTACCAATTTAGATTATTTTGCATTTGGCGCAATTCCTGCATTTTTATTAATACAAAAAGAAAATGCAACCCTTAATTTCATCCATTCAATTCCTTTATCATCTAAAATAACATTCATTTTTTTGATGCTGGCTTATGTTATAGTGTCGCCAAATTTTTATTTTCCTTTTAAAATTTTAATTGAGCCACTTGTCTTCGGAATTTTATTTTCTACTTTATTATTTATAATACTTCCTGAAAACAGCAATATTAAAGTCAGCGACGGCAATATTTTTAGCAGATTAGGCATTTATACTTACGGACTTTATCTTACGCATACAATTATCATTAATCTTTTTATCAAAATTTTTGAAAAATTCAGTCTTCCGATTGATGAGATTTGGAATGCAGTTCTTTTTGGAATTCTGACTTTAGCATTTACAATTATTGCCAGCATTATTTCTTATAAAATAATAGAAAAACCTTTTTTACGACTAAAGAAATACTTCAAATAATTTTTTAAAAAGTATGTCTTCTTAAGATTAAGAAGATTTGTAATTATATTTTTATAAATTTAAGATTATATTTACAAAGAACTCTAATCATTTAAGAATGGAAATCATCCTATTACTCGCCGTCTTCGTTTTTCTAATTGTGATTTATAATAATCAGAATTCCAAATTAGACAACTTAGAAAAAAATCTTTCCGACTTGAATAAGAGATTTGAAATCTTGAGAAAACAAGGACAGATTATTGAAAAGCCACAAGAAACCGAAAGCATTTCTAAGGATAAAAAGCCTTATTTTTCGCCTATTTCTGATTCACAATTGCCAGTTCGAGAGGAAAAACCCGAACCAAAAATTATGCCGCAGGAAGAAAAACCTAAAATTGAAACCGCTGCTTTTACAGAAAATATTCCTGTAGAAAAAGCGTTGCCAAAACCTGTTGTAGAAATCCGTGAAACTCCAAAACCTTTAGTTCCAAGACAAGAAATTCCGAAAGTAATTTTGCCTCCGCAGAAATCTTGGTGGGAAAATTTCAAGGACAATAATCCTGATTTGGAGAAATTTATTGGAGAAAATCTGATCAATAAAATCGGAATTTTAATCCTTGCTCTAGGAATTAGCTACTTAGTAAAATTAGGCATCGACCAAAACGTAATCACTGAACCAATGCGAGTTGGAATCGGGATTTTAGCAGGAAGTATTGTCATGATTTTTGCACATAAACTGCGTATAAATTACAAAGCTTTCAGCTCGGTTTTAGTCGCTGGAGCTATTTCTATATTCTATTTTACAATTGCGATTGCCTTTCACGATTATCATCTAATTGGGCAAACTGTTGCTTTTATAATTATGGTTGTGATTACGCTTTTCAGTGCGTTCATTTCAATTTCTTATGACCGAATGGAACTTGCCGCAATTTCTTTAATCGGAGGTTTTGCCGTTCCTTTTATGGTCAGCACTGGACAAGGAAATTATGTCGTTTTGCTGACTTACATCTTAATTATTGACATTGGAATATTGCTGATCGCTTATTTCAAAAAATGGAATTTCTTAAACATACAAGCTTATGTTTTCACGATGTTGCTTTATTGTGGCTGGCTTTCAACGATTATTGGCGAACCAAAAGCTCCTTATTTTGGCGCATTAATCTTCGGATTTTTATTTTATTTCACTTTCATTTTAATGAATATCATCAACAATATTAAAAATAAAGGAGAATTTTCGAACTGGCAATTGGCCATCCTTTCCAGCAATACTTTAATTTTTTATGCCTCGGGAATGCTAATTTTAAACAGCTATTATCCTGAATTTAAAGGCTTATTCACAACTTTGCTTGCCTTGTTTAATTTGATTTATGCTTGGTATTTGTACAAAAGATTTGGCGTGGAGAAAAAAGTCATTTACGTATTAATCGGAATGACGCTCACGTTCGCAACATTGGCAATTCCGATTCAATTTCAAGGGAATTACATCACTTTATTCTGGGCTGCCGAAGCCGTTCTATTAATCTGGCTTTCGCAAAAATCAGAAATCAAGACTTTCAAATTTGCATCTGCAATCGTGCATTTCTTGATGCTGATGAGCTTGATTATTGATTGGTCGCAACTTTATGGAGCAGAAAATATTTTGACCCTAATTATAAATCCAGCATTCTTAACCGGACTTTTTGCCATCGCAAGTTTCATCGCCGTTTTTTATCTTTTGAATAAGGAAACCGAAGAGCCGACTTTTTTAGGAATCACTTTCCAACCGAAGAATTATAGTACTTATGTCAAAGTTATGGCTGTTATTTTAACTTATTTTGGAGGTTTTATTGAACTTTCATATCAAGCAAATATTTACTTAGAAAGCAATTCCGCAGTAAATTATCTGAAAGTCATTTATCATTTTATCTTCAGTGCCATCTTCATTTTCATCGCATTTAAAGGAAAAAATGTTTCTTTCAAAAACTTGGCTTCTATTTTGGCAAGCATCAATATCATCTTGTTTATTTTTCTGACTTCCCAATTTGCTTTTGCAGAGCAGGAAGATTATATGCTTAGAAAAATAAGTTTCCCGTTGGCTTATTTGTTGCATTTTATTTCGCTAATTCTGACGGCTTATTTTGTTTTTGCTTTATATAAAACTCGAGCAGAAAATATTATTTTCAAGCAATTCAGCAACAAGACAATTTTGATTATTACTTCATTATTATTGGTTTATCTGGCAAGTTCAGAATTAATGCTGCATTCAATCGCAATTTCTAGCAATCAAATTTCTGCAGCAGATACACAAGAAGCTTTGAAAAATTATCCTGGAATAAAAGCTCATGAAGCAACTTATTATTACGCAAATGACAGAATAAATGACATAGAAAATCAAGTTATCAAAACAGGTTATCCAATTTTGTGGGGTGCACTTGCTTTTTTATTCTTGATTGTCGGAATCAAACGAAATGTCAAAAACCTGAGAATTATTGCCTTGTTATTATTAGGAATCACGATTTTAAAATTATTCGTTTATGATATTCGAAATGCTTCCGAAACCGGAAAAATCATCGCTTTCATATTATTAGGTATCTTGATTTTAATTATTTCGTTCGTATATCAAAAATTAAAAGTGCTAGTTTTGAGTAATCCATCTGAAGAAAAACCGACAAATGAAGACAATTAAATATTTATTATTCATAGCATTTTTAATAACGTCAAGTTTTACCTTCTCACAAGAATTTGCCGTGGAAGGAAAAATATCTAGCATTAAATCTAGCGGATTGCATTCTGTTTTGATTACGCCAGAAATTCGCTCTTTATCAAATGAAAACCTTTCTGATATTCGGATTTTTGATTCGAAAAATAGAGAAACTCCTTATTTTCTGACTAATGATTTAAAGACAACTTCAACAGCTTTTGAAGAATATAAAATCATATCAAAAAGTACTATTCCAAACAAAAATTCTTCTGTAGTTTTTGAAAATAATTCGAATAAAAATCTAACCGAAATCACGCTTGCAATTTCAAATTCGGATGTAGAAAAAAGCTATAATATCAGCGGAAGCAACGATTTGACAGAATGGTTTGGATTGGTGAACAATCGATTGTTGAGTGATTTGTCAGATTCAGAAAACACTTTTATTTATAAAAATATTTCTCTTCCAAATAATAAATACCGCTATTTGAAAATTGATTTCAATGACAAGAAAACGCTTCCGATTGCGGTTTTAAAAGTTGGAAAATTTTCAAGCCAAACTTCCGCTTCTGCTTTGCAGGAAATCAAAAAGGAAGATTTTAAGATTCAGGAATTTTCCAAAGCTAAAAAAACTAGAATTACCTTTAAGTTTGAAAATTCTCAAATTATAAACCAAATTTCTTTTACTATAAAAAACACTTCTTTATATCGAAGAACTGCAAAGATAATCGTGAATAGAAGTGAAATTTATAAAAAAAGAAAACGCAATTACGAAGAAAACTTAGAAAGTTTTGAATTGATTTCTGGTTCTACAAACACTTTTTCTATTGTTGAATTGCGCGAAAAAGAATTTTATATCGACATTGAAAACCAAGATAATCAGCCACTTTCAATTTCAGAAGTAGCCCTTTTTCAAAATCCGATTTATTTGGTTGCTGATTTAAATTTTGGAGAAAATTATACGCTGAAAGCTGGGAATCCAACTTTATCAGAACCTCATTATGACCTTTCTTCTTTTCAAAATAGCATTTCAAAAGCATTACCTGAAGCAAAAATTTCAAATGTTACTAAATTAAAAAAAACTCAAAAATTAAATGCTGAAAATACTGCCATTTGGAGCCAGCCTTGGTTTATGTGGGTTTGCATTGGCATTGCCGGAATCATCATATTCTATTTTTCGCTGAGCTTGATAAAAGACATGAAGAAGAATTAATTTAAAAATTACTTATGAAAACAGTCACACAATTTGCCATGATTGGCACGGCGCTTTTGATTATAAACAGCTTGATTTATCTTGCAACTCACTTGATGCATTTTAATTATTCTGAAGAATTGTACCTAATTCTAAGAGTTTTGGATTTAGTAGGATATATTGCAATTTTTGCTTTTTTCTACACCTTGTTACAGAAACAAATCACTAAAACTAAAGACGATGAGCAAAAACGAGATTTATGATTTGCTAGAAATTCTTCCGCCAGAAAATGATTTAAAATTGGTTGACGCAAGCCAAAATGTGGTTAAGCATCTTCTGATTCGAGTGTTCTCGGTGATTTTAATAATTGGCGCAATTTTGATTTACACTGAATTAGAAAATTTTGGCACCAATGACACTCTCGGAATCTGGTTTGGATGCGCCATCCTTTTCATAATTTGGTTCTTTTTTCTGGTCATTGAAGCCATCGTACTTCAGGTCCGAAAAAAATATATTTTGAGAAATGCAAACTTAGTCATAATTGGATTTGTCATTTTTGCAATCGTCGCTTTAATCGGAAATATTTTATAGCTAAAAACGCTTGAAAACTTTATCAAAAAAACAAAATCCACTCTCAATATAATTTCTATTTTTGCCTAAGAAAACATAACACAACTTTTTATGCTTATTATTGGAATTGCCGGAGGAACCGGAAGTGGAAAAACTACTGTTGTCCAGCAGATTATGAACGAATTACCGCAAGCAGAAGTGGGAATTATTTCACAAGACTCTTACTACAAAGAAAACCACGGATTGAGTTTTGACGAGCGCGCGCTAATTAATTTTGATCATCCTCGAGCTATTGATTTTGAACTTTTAGTAGCACAATTGAAAGAATTAAAAGCAGGAAATAATGTGGAACAGCCTGTTTATTCTTTTGTAACTCACAACAGGACAGACGATACCATTAATACGCATCCAAGAAAAGTGATGATTGTGGAAGGAATTTTGATCTTGGCAAATCCAGAATTGCGTGACATGTTTGACATAAAAATTTATGTTCATGCCGATTCTGACGAAAGATTGATTCGCCGTTTAAAGCGTGATATTGCCGAAAGAGGTCGCGATATGGAAGAAGTTTTAAACAGATATCAAAATACTTTGAAGCCGATGCATGAGCAATTTATCGAGCCGACCAAGGCTTTCGCTGATATTATTATTCCGAATGACAAATACAATACCGTTGCCATTGACGTGGTTCGCGCGGTAATCAATCAAAGAATTTTATAAAAAATTGCCTAAATTTATCAAGTGAAAAATCCATTCAAAAATAGTGTAAACCGCCATCCGTTGTTGAGATTCTTGACAAACAGATACTTTCTTGTGTTTGCATTTTTTGTTGTTTGGATGATTTTTCTTGACAATTATTCCTTGCTCGACCATCGAATTCTAGACAAAGAAATCAACGAACTCGAAGACAACAAAGAATATTACAAAGACGAAATAAAACTGGACGAAGAGAAAATAAAACTGCTCAAAAATCCGGACCAGATTGAAAAATACGCTCGTGAAAAATATTATATGAAGCGCGACAGCGAAGACATTTACATCATTGAATTTGAAGACGATTTGCCTGAGGAGGAAGTTGTGAAAAACAAATCTTTATAAATTGCAATGGCAAAAATCAATTTCAATAGCAATTCCATAAATCGGAAATCATAAATCATAAGTAAAAAATGGCCGAAAATTTATTTGACGATTTCAATCCCGTTTCTTCCAAGCAATGGAAACAGCAGATTCAGTATGAATTAAAAGGAGCTGATTACAACGAAACTTTGCTTTGGGAAAGTCCGGAAGGTATAAAAGTTAAGCCTTTTTATCATATTGATGAATTTGAAACACCGATTTCAGTTCACTCCCAAACCCAATCTTTTAGAATTACGCAGGATATTTTTGTGCATGATTTGGATAAATCGATCGGCCGTGCTTTGGAAACTTTGAATCGCGGTGCGGAAAGCATCCGCTTTACTATTGAAAATGAAATAGACGTTGAAAAGTTATTGGAAAAAATTCCTTTAGAAAAAACTTCCGTTTACTTTCATTTATCGTTTCTTTCAATCGATTTCGTAAAAAGAATTGATACCATCGCAAAAAGCAAAAATGCTCAAATATTTGTGCAACTTGATCCAGTTGGAAGCTTAGCAAAAGAAGGGAATTGGTACAAAAATTTAGATTCTGATTTTGATATTTTAAATACGATTTCGATTTCTTGCCAAAATATCAATTTCTTGAGTATTGACGGAAGTTTGTATCAAAACTCTGGCGCTAATATCGTACAACAAATTGCATACATTTTAACACATACAAATGAGTATTTCAACCGAGTTGCAACAATTTCAAAACCGATTGTTTTGCAAGTTGCCGTTGGAACAAATTACTTTTTTGAAATTGCAAAACTGCGTTCGTTAAGATTGCTTTTTGATTTGGTTGCAAAGGAATATGATTATGATTTAGGCTGTCATATTTTGGCAATTCCTACGAAGCGAAATAAAACTTTGTATGATTATAATGTAAATATGCTTCGCACGACTACAGAATGTATGAGTGCAATTTTAGGTGGCGCTGACGCAGTTTCTAATCTGGCTTATGACGCTTTGTACCATAAAGACAATGAATTTGGCGACAGAATTTCTCGAAATCAATTATTAGTTTTAAAACATGAAAGCTATTTTGACAAAGTAGGAAATCCGGCTGACGGAAGTTATTATATTGAAAATCTGACGCAGCAATTGTCTGAAAAAGCATTGGCATTATTCAAAGATATTGAAGCAAATGGCGGTTTTATTACACAATTAATAGAAGGAACTATCCAAAGAAAAATTCAAGAAAGCGCTTCAAAAGAGCAGGAATTATTTGATTCGGACAAAGAAATTTTATTAGGAACAAATAAATATCCGAATAAAAATGACAGAATGAGCCACGATTTAGAACTTTTTCCATTTGTAAAATCGAAGCCTAGAAAAACTTTGGTTTCACCGATTATAGAAAAAAGATTGGCTGAAAAAATGGAAATGGAACGTTTGGAAACTGAAAAAGAAGCTCAATAGATTTCACTATATTTGAACTAAACAGAATTATTATGAAAGCCATCAGAAAAATAGTTACAGTAAAAAATCACCAGATAAACATCATACTGCCAGATGATTTTAATGCCGAAGAGGTGGAAGTTATCATTTTCCCAAGACAAGATGATTTTGAAGTTCCGAAATGGCAAATAAATGAAGTTCGGGAAAGAACAGAACGTTATTTGAAAAATCCTAATGACGTAACTGATATTGATGATTTCTTGAAGGAAATTGAAGATGAGCTATAAAGTTGTAATTATTAAAGAGGCAAAACTTGACTTTAGAGAAGCCTTAAATTATTACAAAGACATTAACCCAAAGTTAAGTAAGCGATTTATTCAATCTTTCAAAGAAAGTTTAAAAATTATAAAAGAAAAACCAGAATTATTTCAAGTGAGATTTGACGATGTAAGAATTAAAATTTTTAAAACATTTCCTTATCTTATTCATTATACTATTTATAAAGATTTAATTGTAATTAAAGCCATCTTACACTCATCGAGAAACAGTAAATTTAATCGCTTTTAAAAGATAAAATTGAGAAAAAACATCCAACATATAAAATTAGGCAATAGCAAAAAGCCAATAGCTAAAAACTTAGATGCAGAAAACTTTTTGACCGCTGAAGGAATTGAGCTGAAGAAAATTTATTCTGAAAGTGACATTCAAGGCTTGGAACATTTGGAATTCGGAGCCGGTTTTGCGCCAAATTTACGCGGTCCATATTCCACAATGTATGTCCGCCGTCCGTGGACAGTTCGTCAATATGCCGGATTTTCAACAGCTGAAGAAAGTAATGCTTTCTATAGAAGAAATCTTGCCGCAGGACAAAAAGGACTTTCGATTGCATTTGATTTGCCAACGCATCGCGGTTATGATTCTGACCACGAACGTGTTGTTGGAGACGTAGGAAAAGCTGGTGTTGCGATAGATTCTGTGGAAGATATGAAAGTGCTTTTTGACCAAATTCCTTTGGATGAAATGTCGGTTTCAATGACTATGAATGGCGCAGTTTTGCCGATTATGGCTTTCTATATTGTTGCAGCAGAAGAACAAGGCGTGAAACCAGAATTGCTTTCGGGAACAATTCAAAATGATATATTGAAGGAATTTATGGTTCGGAATACCTACATCTATCCGCCTACTCCTTCGATGAAAATCATTGCCGATATTTTTGATTTTACGAGTAAAAAAATGCCCAAATTTAACTCCATTTCCATTTCTGGTTATCATATGCAGGAAGCTGGAGCAACCGCCGATATTGAGTTGGCTTATACTTTGGCTGATGGTTTGGAATACATCAGAACGGGTTTGGCTGCGGGAATGAAAATCGATGAGTTCGCTCCTCGCCTGTCTTTCTTTTGGGCCATCGGGATGAATCATTTTATGGAAATTGCAAAAATGCGAGCCGGACGAATGCTTTGGGCAAAACTCTTGAAGCAATTCAATCCGAAGGATGAAAAGTCTTTGGCTTTGAGAACGCACTGCCAGACTTCAGGTTGGAGTTTGACAGAGCAAGATCCGTTTAATAATGTGGCGCGAACTGCGATTGAAGCTTCGGCTGCAGCTTTTGGTGGCACACAATCTTTACATACAAATGCTTTGGACGAAGCCATTGCTTTGCCAACTGATTTCTCCGCAAGAATTGCCAGAAATACACAGATTTTCCTTCAGGAAGAAACTAAAATCACCAAAACTGTTGATCCTTGGGCAGGAAGTTATTACGTAGAAAAACTGACGGATGAAATTACCAAAAAAGCTTGGGAATTGATTCTAGAAGTAGAAGAATTAGGCGGCATGACAAAAGCCATCGAAGCCGGAATCCCAAAATTAAGGATTGAAGAAGCGGCCGCAAGAAAGCAAGCAAGAATTGATTCGAGCCAAGATATTATTGTTGGCGTAAATAAATATAGATTAGAAAAAGAAGATCCGTTGCATATTTTGGATGTGGACAACCAGATGGTTCGCAGACAGCAATTGGAACAATTGGACAAAATTAAAGCTTCGAGAAATACGGAGAAAGTAAGGGAACTTTTGAATAAATTGACTGAATCTGCAAAGTCAGGCGAAGGAAATTTATTGGAATTAGCAGTAAATGCGGCGCGAGAAAGAGCTACTTTGGGCGAAATCAGCGATGCTTTAGAAACTGTTTTCGGAAGATATAAAGCGCAAATTAAATCTTTTAGCGGCGTGTATAGCAAGGAAATTAAAGACGATAAAAGTTTTGCAACTGCAAAGCAAAAGGCTGACGAATTCGCTGAAAACGAAGGTCGTCGTCCGAGAATTATGATTGCAAAAATGGGACAAGATGGTCATGATCGTGGTGCAAAAGTGGTTGCGACAGGTTACGCTGATGTCGGTTTTGACGTGGATATTGGTCCGTTATTTCAAACTCCGGCGGAAGCTGCAAAACAGGCAGTTGAAAACGACGTGCATATTTTGGGTGTATCTTCTTTAGCAGCCGGACACAAAACTTTAGTTCCCCAAGTTATAGAAGAATTAAAAAAATATGGCCGTGAAGATATTATGGTAATTGTTGGAGGTGTGATTCCGGCGCAAGATTATCAGTATTTATTTGATGCTGGAGCAGTTGCCGTTTTTGGTCCTGGGACTAAAATCAGTGAAGCTGCGATTACCATTTTGGATATTTTATTACAGGAATAAAATTGCAAATTTAAACACGAATTGTACTAATTTTCACGAATTGATTTGTGGAAATTAGTGCAATTCGTGTTTTATTTTATAATTGATTTCAACTCTTGTCTGTATTGCGAAGCGCTTTTTCCTGTAAATTCTTTGAATAATTTATTGAAATGGCTGAAATTATTGAAACCGCTTTCGAAACAAATATCAGCAATTCCGATTGGCTTTTCAGCTAAGAGTTTTGAAGCATGAACCACTCGATATTCGTTTACAAATCTGGTAAATGTCTTCTTCGTAATTTTCTTGAAATACCTGCAAAAAGAAGGAACCGTCATGCTTGCCATTTCTGCAACAACTTCCAAACTTATCTGCTCTTGAAAGTGATCTTTTACATAATTAAAAACCATATTAATTCGATCATTGTCTTGAACTTGCGTTTCCATTGCAAAACCTGCGGCGTTTAAAATCTTGTAATCCTTAGAATATTCCAAATCTTTTAGAACGCTCAATAAAGTCAAAAGCCTTTCGAAAGGCTGCTGGTTTTCCATCAATTCAATCTTTTTTCCAACTGCAATTTTAGTTTGTCCGCTGAACGCAATTCCTCCTTTTGCCTGGTGGAATAACTCCTGAATTCCTTTTATTTCCTGTAAAACAAAAAAATCATTTCCCAAAAAATCTGGTTTCATTTGGATTACCGTTTCATTTTTATTTCCAGTATGGTCATCCGTGAAACCGCAATGCGGCAAATGGCTACCTATTAAAATCAAATCGCCATCTGTGTAATATGAAACATGGCTTCCGATCTGCCTTTTTCCTGTTCCACCGTTTACAAAAACCAATTCAATTTCTGGATGATAATGCCAAACGTGTGCTTTATTATTTTCATTTTCGACATATTTCGAATAATAAAAAGAACTTCCAAAAGATGGCTCAATTATTTCAAAACTAGGCTTTAATGTCTTCATAATTTCAATTTTCAAGTATTCAAAATTAGCTAAAAAATATGTTTTATTACCTTTTTTAACACTATAACGATATAGTAAAGTTAATATAGCACACAAATATGAAAATATAGAAGTAACGATGAGCATATTGTATTTATAACTTAGCCGTATAAAATTATTGTTCAACCAATAACTACTAACTATGAAAAATTTAATGAAATTCAGTTTGATTGTAGCGGTGTTTTTAACTGCTTTTGGTGCGAGTGCAAATGAGAAAGATTTTTCACTAAAAGTGAAGGGTGAAAAAGGAAAAACGGTTAGCTTTTCTATCAATAAGGCTAAAAATATTAGTTTATCAATTTATGGAAAAGACAACGAAGCACTTTTCGACGAGAAAATTACTTCGAATGGAACTTTCAACAGAACCTATGACTTGAATGCTTTTCCAGAAGGAAATTATATCCTTGAAGTGGAAACTGATGCGAAATTAGAGCAGTATGAAATTCATATTTCTGGAAATACAGCATCAATTTCTGAAACTGCGATTACTGAAGTTTTTAAGCCAGAATTGATTAAGGGAGAAGGTTTTGTAACTTTAAATATTGCGAAAATAAGCAACAGCCCGATTGAAGTTGCAATTTTAGATGAAAATAACACTGAACTTTATACAGGAACTTATACGAATAGAACTAGCTTATCTAAGAAATTTGACACTAATAAGACATTGTCAAAAAAATTGACTTTTGTAGTAAAATATAAAGATCAAATTTTCTCAGAAACTATCGCTTCAAGATAACATCTTCAACACAATAAAAAAAGACAGCTTAATTAGGCTGTCTTTTTATTTTATAAGATATCGAGCAATTTACTCTTTTCTCCATTTTTTAGTTTCTTCAAAAACGTATTCTAAAATCGCTGCTTCTTTTTCATCAAATTCCACATTCCTTCTTGCCATCACGATTCTTGCCGTTTCAAAAGCTTTTTTTGTGATGTAAGTCGTGAATCCTGAAGCGCCACCCCAAGAAAAACTTGGTACAAAATTTCTTGGAAAACCGCTTCCGAAGATATTGGCGCTAACCCCAACAACTGTTCCCGTATTGAACATCGTGTTGATACCGCATTTGCTGTGGTCGCCCATCATCAAACCGCAGAATTGCAATCCGGTTTTGGCGAAATTTTCTGTTTCATAACTCCAAAGTTTTACTTCTTCGTAATTGTTTTTTAGGTTAGAATTATTGCTGTCTGCTCCAATATTGCACCATTCTCCTAAGACTGAATTTCCTAAAAATCCGTCGTGGCCTTTATTTGAATATCCAAAAAGGACTGAATTGCTGACTTCTCCGCCAATTACAGAATGCGGTCCGACAGTTGTTGCTCCATACACTTTTGACGCTAATTTCACTCTTCCCGATTCACACAAAGCAAAAGGACCGCGAATTACTGAACCTTCCATTATTTCGGCATTTTTACCGATGTAAATTGGTCCTGAAGAAGCGTTTAACGTCACAAATTCAAGCTTTGCTCCTTCTTCTATAAAAATATTTTCTGGAGAAATTACGTTGACACTTTTAGGAATTGGCTGTGAAATTCTATCTTCGGTTAAAAGTTCAAAATCTTCACGAAGCGCGGCATCATTTTTTTGAAAAATATCCCAAGTATGTTCTATCGTAAGGCAATCTTCGTTGTATTCTAAAATTTCATAGCTATCAAAATCAACTTCCTCTTGAGATTCTTCCGAGAAAAAAGCGATTACTTCTTCTCCTTTAAATATAGCTTGGTTTTTTTCTAGCGATTTTACCATTTCTGACAACACTTCATTGGGAAGAAACGATGCGTTAATCATCACATTTTCTTCCATTTCTACCATCGGAAATTTTTCAGAAAGATACTCTTCTGTTACTGTGGTTGTAGTGTAGCCCAAATATTTCTCCCATTTTTCACGGATGGTCAAAATTCCAACGCGAATATCGGCAACTGGTCGTGTAAAAGTGAATGGCAGTAATGCGTTTCGAACGGTTCCGTCAAAAAGTATGTAGTTCATTTTTTAGAGTTTCAAAGTTTGATGTTTCAAAGTTACAAAGTAAAAAGATATTTTGCGCATAAAAAAAGCCCTCCAAATCTGGAAGGCTTTCTATATTTAAAAACAAGCTTGAATTATTTAGCGTGTTTCGCGTATTTAGTTTTGAATTTATCGATACGACCTGCAGTATCAATCAATTTAGATTTACCTGTGTAAAATGGGTGAGATGTTCTTGAGATCTCCATTTTCACAACTGGGTATTCAACACCGTCAACAGTGATTGTTTCTTTTGTATCTGCGGTAGATTTAGTAATAAACACTTCTTCATTTGACATGTCTTTGAAGGCAACTAATCTGTAATTTTCTGGGTGAATTCCTTTTTTCATCTTAATTAATTTTTTATTCGATTTGATTATAACTTGTTTTGCAGCTTTTCATTTTCAGAAAAGGTATAAACTCATTATAACTTTTTAGTATTTAAACTTTTATTATTTTGAGTTTGCAAATTTACAATTAATTTTCAATAAACAAATCTTTCCTCTTCTTTTTTTTCTATCATTATGAATTGATTTTTAGCTGACTGTAAATTGGGAATTGTTATATTTGTAGATTAAATAAAAAACTCAAACATGAACGAAACTAAATCTCCTGCAAAAGTAGCCATCCAATATGGAATATTTTTTGGCGTAATAATGATTTTGGAACTTATAATCCCATATGTCATCGGTATAAACTTATTAGAGAACAAAACATTAGGCTTAGTTTTAAACCTCTTAAATTACCTTGTTCTGCCTCTATTATTCATATATTTAGCAGTTGATAATTTCAAGAAAAACCACAATAACGGTTTTCTATCATTCAATCAAGCTTTAAAAGGTGGCGTTACAGTTACCGTAATTGCTGGTTTGGTTGCTGGAATTTTTACGGTTGTTTTCAATCTGATCTTTCCAGAATATCTTGCAGAAATCTTATCAAAAACAAGAGAAATGATGATTGAAACCAACCCAAACATGACGCAAGAACAATTGGATACTTCTGTTGAAATGATCAAAAAATTCTCAAGTCCTTATATTACTCTTCCAGTAACAGTGGCAATGTATGCTTTTATTGGATTAATCTACTCACTAATTATTGGTGCAATCTTAAAAAAAGACCAACCACAAGGTTACTAATAAATGAATCTATCCATTATAATTCCGCTTCTTAACGAAGAAGAATCTTTACGCGAACTGCACCAATGGATTGTCAAAGTCATGGAGGCAAATAATTTCACTTATGAAGTTATTTTCATCGATGACGGAAGCACTGACAATTCATGGCAGATAATTGAAACACTTTCACACGAAAATCCGAATATAAAAGGGATTCGTTTTCTCAGAAATTATGGAAAATCACAGGCTTTGCACGCTGGTTTTGCTAAAGCTTTGGGCAATGTAATTATTACAATGGATGCCGATTTACAAGACAGTCCAGATGAAATTCCTGAGTTGTATGACATGATCATGGCACAAAACTACGATCTTGTTTCTGGCTGGAAAAAGAAGCGTTTTGATTCTGTAGTTTCTAAAAACTTGCCTTCGAAATTATTCAATTGGGCTGCACGAAAAACTTCTGGCGTACAATTGAATGACTTTAATTGCGGTTTAAAAGCTTATAAAAATGTAGTTGTAAAAAACATAGAAGTTTCTGGCGAAATGCACCGTTATATTCCTGTTTTGGCTAAAAATGCTGGATTTTCAAAAATCGGTGAAAAAGTCGTGCTTCACCAAGCCCGAAAATATGGTTCGACTAAATTTGGAATGGAACGTTTCATCAACGGATTCTTAGATTTGATTACGATTTGGTTTTTGTCAAGATTCGGAAAAAGACCAATGCATCTTTTTGGAGCGCTAGGTTCTTTCATGTTCATAATCGGTTTTTTAGCGGCCGGATATATCGGTTTCATGAAACTTTACCGTTTGTATGACAGGCAGAATACGATTTTAATTACAGATAATCCTTGGTTTTATATTTCGCTGACCACAATGGTAATCGGCACACAGCTTTTTTTAGCCGGTTTTTTAGGCGAGATAATTTTACGCACAAAAAATAACGAAGAAAGATATAAGGTTTCGAAAGAAATAAATCTTTAAATTTAAATATCGAATTTTAAATTTTAATCAAAAATGCACATCGAAAAAAACATATTAGACAAAGTAAATATCTGGCTTACGCCGACATTTGACCAAGAAACGCAAAACTCCATTACAGAAATGATGACTTCTTCGCCAAAAGAATTAGAAGAAAGTTTCTATAAAAATTTAGAATTCGGAACTGGCGGCATGCGCGGTGTTATGGGCGTTGGAACCAACAGAATCAACAAATATACGCTTGGAAAAAATACGCAGGGAATTTCTGATTACATGAAAAAAGTTTTTCCTAGCGAAGAATTGAAAGTGGCGATTGCTTACGATTGCCGTCACAACAGCGATACTTTAGCAAAAGTTGTAGCTGATGTCTTTTCTGCCAACGGAATTAAAGTGTATCTTTTTTCAGAATTGCGCCCTACTCCTGAATTGTCTTTTGCCTTAAAATATTTGAATTGCCATGCTGGAATAGTTTTGACAGCGTCGCACAATCCGCCAGAATATAACGGTTACAAAGTATATTGGCAAGACGGAGGACAATTGGTACCGCCACAAGACGGAGAAATTATCCAATTGATCGAAGCTCTAGAATATGACCAGATTAATTTCAAGGCAAATGAAGATTTGATTGAATATATAGGTAAGGAAATTGACGAAGCTTTTGTGAATTCGACTATTGAAAACGCAAGTTTCGACACTTCTACGGAAGCGAAAAATAATTTAAACGTAGTTTATACTTCTTTGCACGGAACTTCGATCAAATCGATTCCGGATGTTTTGTCAAAAGCAGGATATTCTAATGTAAATATTGTCCCTGAACAGGCGATTCCTGACGGAAATTTTCCAACTGTGAAATCTCCAAATCCTGAAGAACCGGAAGCATTGACGATGGCTTTGGCTTTGGCAGAAAAATTAAATGCTGATATTGTTGTTGGGACTGATCCGGATGCTGACCGACTTGGCGTTGCCGTTCGTGACAATGACGGAAAAATGATTTTGCTAAACGGAAACCAAACGATGGTTTTGATGACTGCATTTTTATTGGAACAATGGAAAAAAGCTGGAAAAATCACGGGGACAGAATTCATCGGAAGTACGATTGTTTCTACTCCAATGATGCTTGAGCTGGCTTCTGCATACGGAATTGAATGCAAAGTCGGACTGACAGGTTTCAAATGGATTGCCAAAATGATCAAAGATTTCCCGAACCAAAAATTCATTGGCGGTGGCGAAGAAAGCTTCGGATTTATGGTAGGCGATGCTGTTCGTGATAAAGATGCTGTTGGCGCTACCTTATTAATATGTGAAATCGCAGCGCAGGCAAAAGCAAACGGAAGCTCGCTTTACAAAGAACTTCAAAACCTTTATGTTGACCATGGATTTTATAAAGAATATTTGATTTCATTGACCAAAAAAGGAATTGAAGGTGCTAATGAAATTAAGCAAATGATGGTTGACTTGCGTGAAAATCCGTTAAAAGAAATTAACGGTCAAAGAGTTTTAATGGTGGAAGATTATGATAATTCGACGGCTAAAAATCTTTTTACGGAGGAAGTTGAAGAATTAAAGATTCCAAAATCAAATGTTTTAATCTATTACTTAGAGGACGGAACAAAAATCTGCGCCAGACCCAGCGGAACTGAACCAAAAATCAAATTCTATTTCAGCGTAAATGAACCTTTGGATAAAGTTGAAAATGCTGCTGAAGTTGAAAATGCTTTAGACCAAAAAATTAAGAATATCATTGCTGAGATGCAATTAACGTAATAAAATTGTCAGACAAGCTTCAAATAAATGAAGATTTAAATTTATTAAATTCGATTGTCGGTTTAATTGATTCGGCACGCCATAAAGTGGCTACGGTTGTAAATCAAGAATTGACCTTATTATACTGGCACATTGGAAAAAAAATAAATGAAGATATTTTATATAATGAGCGTGCTGATTATGGGAAGAAGATAATTCCTGAATTGAGCTCAGGATTAACCAACTTATACGGAAAAGGTTTTAATAAGCGTAATTTGCAAAATTTCGTAAAATTAAACTCTGTTTTTCAAGACCTTATAATTTTGCACACAGTGTGTGCAAAATTGAGTTGGTCACATATCAGAAATATAATTTATATTGAAAACGCCATCAAAAGAGAATTTTACACTCAAATGGCAATTCATGAAAGATGGAGCGTCAGAACTTTGCAAGAACGAATTGACAGCATGCTCTTTGAAAGAACAGCTATCAGCAAAAAACCTGAAGAAACTATAATAAATGAACTAAAAACTTTGGAAAATGACAAACAAATCAGCGTAGATTTGGCTTTTCGAGATCCTTATTTTTTAGACTTTTTAGGACTTCATGATTCTTATTCAGAGAAAGATTTAGAAAGCACAATTTTAGCACAGCTTCAATATTTTATTACTGAAATGGGAAGCGAATTTGCTTTCCTTGCCCGACAAAAACGAATCACGATTGATAACGAAGATTTTTATATCGATCTTTTATTTTACCATAGAGGATTGCGAAGGCTGGTCGCGATTGATTTAAAATTAGGAAAATTCAAAGCAAGCTACAAAGGCCAGATGGAATTATACCTTCGCTGGTTAGAAAAAAATGAACAGAAAGAAGGCGAAAATCAACCCATCGGTTTAATACTTTGTAGCGAGAAATCACCAGAACAAATCAACTATTTGATGCTCGATAATGACGAACATATAAAAGTTGCAGAATATTACACCCAATTACCTGAGAAAAAATTATTGCTTGAAAAACTTGAAAAAGCGATTCAAATAGCAGAAAATAATATTAAAAATTAGAATGAGTAATTTTAAAAAAATAATCCCTTTTGTTCTTCCTTATAAAAAATATGCCTATCTAAACATATTTTTTAATGTTTTGTATGCGCTTTTTAGCACACTTTCTTTCATCTCATTAATTCCTATGATGCAGGTTTTGTTTGATCAGACGAAAAAAAATACTGTTGAACCAAAATTTGGTGGCATTTTTGAGCTTAAGGATTTTCTTGAAAATTATATGAGCTATAAAATTACAATGATTACAGCTAATTATGGTGTTCAAGCTACTCTCGCGTTAATGGTAGCTCTCATTATTTCAATCTTCTTGCTTAAAAACTTATTCGATTATTTAGCAATGTTTTTTATAACCTTCCTTCGAAACGGAGTTTTAAAAGACATGAGAAATGCCATGTATAAGAAAACTATTGATTTGCCATTATCATTTTTCTCAGAAAAAAGAAAAGGTGATGTTATTTCTAGAATTTCAGGTGATGTAAACGAAGTGCAAACCTCTTTCCTTTCCATCTTAGAATTAGTTGTAAAAGAGCCTTTAACAATTATCTTTACAATAATTACAATGTTTACCATCAGTACAAGACTGACACTTTTTGTATTTGTTTTCATACCAATTTCTGGATATGTAATTTCTTTAATTGGAAAAAGATTAAAGAAACAATCAACGAGAGCACAAGAGGAACAAGGAGTATTTTTATCTACAATTGAAGAAACCTTGGGTGGATTAAAAGTTGTAAAAGGCTATAATTCTGAAAAACACTTTAACAATGTTTTCCAAAGATCAACTGCACGATTTTTTGATTTGTCAAACAGCATTGGAAATAGACAGAATCTAGCTTCTCCTGTAAGTGAATTCATGGGAATTGCTGTTATTGCAATATTATTATGGTATGGTGGAAACATGGTCTTGGTAGACAAAACTTTGCAAGGTGCCGCATTTATTGCCTATATGGGATTAGCTTACAACATTTTAACTCCTGCGAAAGCAATTTCAAAAGCTTCGTACAGTATTAAAAGAGGAAACGCTGCAGCTGAACGTGTTTTAGAAATTTTAGACCAAGAGAATACAATCATTGACAAAATCGACGCCTTCGAAAAACATGATTTTGAAGAAAAAATTTCTGTTGAAAATATCAATTTCGCTTATGAAGATGAAAAAGTATTGAAAAATTTTTCTTTAGAAGTAAAAAAAGGGCAAACCGTTGCTTTGGTCGGCCAATCAGGAAGCGGAAAAAGCACGATTGCAAACTTGCTTACACGTTTTTATGACGTTCAAGAGGGAGATATCCGTATTGATAATATTGCTATTAAAGACTTAAAATTAGAGTCGCTTCGTGGATTGATGGGCTTGGTGACACAAGACAGCATTTTATTTAATGACACGATTAAAAATAATATACTTTTAGGAAAACAAGACGCAACTGACGAAGAAATTATCGACGCTTTGAAAATTGCAAATGCTTATGAATTTGTAAAAGATTTACCAAAAGGAATTTATACAAACATCGGTGACAGCGGCAACAAGCTTTCTGGAGGACAAAAACAAAGATTAAGTATTGCGAGAGCAGTTTTGAAAAACCCGCCGATTATGATTTTGGACGAGGCAACTTCGGCTTTGGATACAGAAAGTGAAAGGTTAGTTCAAGTTGCGCTTGAAAACATGATGCAAAATCGAACTTCGATTGTAATTGCACACCGACTTTCGACTATTCAAAAAGCAGATAAAATTGTCGTGATGCAAAAAGGAGAAATCGTAGAACAAGGAACTCACGAAGAATTACTAGCAAAAGCTGGAGTTTATAGAAAATTAGTTACAATGCAATCTTTCGAATAATATGGAAACAATAAATAAGATCAATCTCGCATTTATGCTGTTCATTATGGCTGTATTATTGCTTTTAGCAGAATATGAACTATTGGATGGAATCGGGAAATTTTTGTTTCCAATACTTTTGGGAGTTTTCTATCTAGGTCAATATTCGGCAAAATATGCCAAGCAAAAAAAATAAAAATGTTCAAAGAAAATCCAAATATAAATCTTCCTGTAAACCGCGATACCATCGTTTGGAAATATTTGGACTTGTCTAAATTTCTCGATTTATTGATGTCTAAAAAAATCTTTATGTCGCGTTCTGACAAATTTGAAGATCAATATGAAGGCACTTTCAGCGAACCTACTTTTGAAGAAATTCGGAAAATATCTGAGAATAATCCTGAGTTTTTAGATATTTATAAATCACAGCGAAAAAATGTAGTCATCAGCAGTTGGCACATCAATGAATATGAGTCTTTTGCAATGTGGCAGATTTTCACGCAAAATAGCGAAGGCCTCGCAATTCAATCGACAATTGGAAGAATTCAAGATTCGCTTCATTTAGAAAAGCAGTTTGAACAGCATATTGGTGAAGTGAATTATATTGATTACAAAAAAGAATATATTCCTTTTGACGACGACTTTTTCCCTTTTCTTTTTAAGCGTAAAAGCTTTCAGTATGAAAGAGAAGTTCGGATAATTTCCAACCTTGCTCCTTATAATTTAAATATTAATGAAGGCGTAAAAATTGACATAGATATCAATAAATTAATTGAAAAAATCTACATTCATCCCAAGTCTGAAAACTGGTATAAAAACTTGGTCATTCAATTAGTAAAGCAATTAGGCTTTGACTTTACTATTGAAAAATCAGATTTGGAAAGCGACATCTTGATTTAATTACAAAAAAAATCCCTGATTGCTCAAGGATTTCTATTTATTCTTTTATCTCAATCGGATTATATTTCTCGGTTTTCCAATCTGCAGAAAGCAAATCTACATAGTAATAATGCACAAGATCATTTTTATCAAATGCTCCATTTTTATTGATATCTTCAATGATTCTGTAATATAATCTGTTTTGTGCTTCGACGATATTCCAATCGATTAATTCTTGAAAATCGGCAGAAACTTTTTTAAATTTCGCACCGCTGAATTCACTTACATATAAAGATTTAATATCATTTGCATCTAATTTTCCATCTTTATTTGTGTCCATGTCAACAAGCGTATAAACCAAAATTTGTTTTTTTGATTTATCAGCAATTGTATTCAGATAAGTAGCCGTTTGAATTTGTACTTTTTTATCAGTCAAAGGTCGCAATGCCGTGGAGTCGATATGTTGAAACTTCAAATTTTCAAAATATCCTGTTAACTCAAAACGATTGTAATTTGAAATCGCGTAACTAACAGAATTGGCTTTTCCGGAACCAGAAGTTCTTGAATTTCCTTCATAAATTCGAATGTCGCCAATGGCATGAATAAGGTATTTTGTACCTTCCATGTGAATGGGAAGATCGGCAATTTTAATTTGTGAAGAGTCCGCTTTTGCAGGCACTTTTGCTATTTTTGCATCTTCATAAATTACCTTAGGCGTTTCTTTTTTTTCTGTGCAAGAAGCGAAAAAAGCAATTGCAACCAAGAAGGAATATTTTGAGAAATTTTTCATTTTTTGCTCTTAAATAGATAATTCAAATATAAAGATAAAATTGCGAAATTTCAATTTTTATAATTTAGCCGTCAGCCTAACATTGAAAACACGGGTTGTCATATAGTTCGGAATTCCGTATTGTACTTTTGTGTAAACATCCCTAACCCAAGTATTTGTAATGGCATTCTGATTATTAAAAAGGTTGAAAATTTCAAACCCTACTGAAAGATCTTTGAAACGTTTTAGCCAGTGCCCGTCTGGTCTCAGCTCATTTTTTTCGGTAAGAACATACGAAAATCCAACATCTGCCCTGCGATAATCACGAAGCCTGCTTTGATAAAGATAAGGATCAGCATAAGAAGGCGAACCTCCAGGAAGTCCAGTATTGTAAACCAAATTCAGATATAATTTTAAATTTGGAATTTTTTCGATATAATCTTGAAACAAGATTCCGAATTTTAACCTTTGATCTGTCGGCCTTGGAATATAACCTCTATTATTGCTATTTTCCTCCGTTTTCATATATCCGAAACTAAACCAAGATTCAGTTCCCGGCACAAATTCTCCGTTTAATCTTGCATCAAATCCAGAAGCAAATGCTTTTGCATCATTATCAGCTCTATATCTAATCCTTACATTTTCAAGCGTATAAGCATTTACATCAGACATCGTTTTGTAATACGCTTCGGTAACCAATTTAAATGGGCGTTCCCACATTTGAAAGCTATAATCATTGCTTAAAACCACATGAACTGATTGCTGTGCTTTGACATTTGGGCGAACCGTTCCTGTGGAATCGCGAAGTTCCCTATAAAAAGGTGGCTGATGATACAAACCTCCTGAGAGCCTGAAAACCATATCTTTATCCCAATTTGGTTTTATTGCAAATTGTGCTCTCGGACTAAAAGTTGTTTGGCTTTTTCCATCTAGATTATCTCCAGAAACTTGCCAATTATGTGCTCTCACACCTGCATTGTACCAAACTTCGTGGCTTCCGATCATGCTTTTTTTACTCCATTGAACATAACCAGAAAGTCTGTTGATTTCTGTGTAATTCATCGCTCTTACATTTTGGTAAGGAACTAATGGACCGATGTAAGGATTATAAGGCTGGTCATTTTTTGGAATAACTTTTGGCGGATTTAGTGAAAATCCTGCAGAATCAATCACTTCCCATTCCACAATTCTGTCGCGGATATCTTCTCTTGTATATTTGAATCCCCACTCAATTTTATTTTCTTTTATATCATGAAAACCTTTTACTTCAGCATTAAAAATAAGTGCGTCAAGGTCATTTCTGGCATGATTTAACTGTGAACCAATTTCTTGAGAATAGACAATATCACCTAGAGTTTCAGAACCTATGTTGGTATCTAATTCACCAAAGCTGTAATTTGCCATGATGTCAAAATATTCCTGCTCTTGCGTATGATATGCTGAAGCGATGAATTTCAAAGTAAATTTGTCATTCACTTTATAAGTAGATTTTAAAGCACCGAAATAAGTTTCATATTCATCTTTTTCTTGACCTTGATAAAAAACCAGCAATGCTTTTGGATCATCGATTGTCCCAAAATTTGTCTGTCTGGATAACGGCCTGTAATCATATTTATTTTGAGAAATATTTCCAAGAAAGCTCCACTCCCATTTTGAAGAAGGATTGTAAGTAACATAAGTCTGAATATCCGCAAAAGTCGGCTTGAAGTCAGTTTCCGTTTCTTGGCTTTTCACTAATAAGCTGTTATCACGGTAACGAGCGCCAACAATTGCGGCCCATTTTTGATCTTTTGAAGCGGCTTCAACTGTAAGACTTCCGCCTAAAAGACTTGCATCAAGAGATGCTCCAAAAGCTTTTGGGCGACGGTAAGTAATATCTAAAACAGAAGATAGTTTATCTCCATATTTTGCCTGAAATCCTCCTGCAGAAAAATCTACATTTTGGATCATATCTGTATTTGTAAAGCTCAAGCCTTCCTGTTGTCCTGAACGAATTAAGAAAGGACGGTATATTTCAATTTCATTTACATAGACAAGATTTTCGTCATAATTTCCTCCTCGAACAGAATATTGCGTACTTAAATCACTGTTAGAATTTACACCCGGAAGCGTTTTCAATACATTTTCCACTCCAGCATTTGCGCCCGGAATTCTTCTGATTGCAGCAGGTTCTAAATTCACGATTCCTTCTACTCTTTTTCTGCTGTCAACAATCACAACCGTACCAATCATTTGTACTTTTTGACTTAAAACCGGATTAAATTCATAATCTTCATTTGGTTTCAATTCCACATCTAAAGTTGCGCCTTTGCTTACTAAATGTGTAAAAACGATGGTTAATTTTTGATTTGCAGGCACTGTCAAAATATAAAATCCGGTATTGTCAGAAGTCGTGGAACTATTTCCAGAACTTACATCAACATCCTCGATGGGTTTATTATTTTCATCTAAAATAACACCTTTTATTCTGGCTGTCTGCGCAAAAGAAGTGATGCAGATAAAGAAAAAAAGAACGGTAAAAAAAGTATGTTTTGTTTTCAAATGCTGTTTTATTTAGTATTCTTACTTCTAAAAAAATGAGATTCAAAGGTAGTGGAATTTCCAATATTATCAGAAACAACTATCTTTAAATCGTTTCTTCCTTCATCAAAACTGTTTTCTTCAAAATTATGGGTGAGTTTCTTGGTCTTATAATCATATTCCATCAAAATCCATTTGCCATTTAAATAGCCATTGTAAGTATCGATTCCAGAAAGATTATCTGAAATTTCAACTTCAATGAAAGGCTGGCCGCTGATCCATTTTCCTTGTATAAAATTAGGATTTGTAATTCTTGGCGCAGTAGTATCTTTTGAAATTTTAAACTGGCCCAAATCTTTTGTGTAGATCGTAAATGTATTTCCTTTTTTATACGTTTTATTATATCGAACCCTATTTCCATCGATGGAAGCTATGAAGCTTTTTTCACGATCAGCATCTGAAAGAGATACATTTTCAAACGAAATCGTAATATTATTATGCATTGGCACACTTTCATTGTGTAGATAAAGCACGCTGTCTTTTACATCAAAATCAATATAAAAATCATCATAAAATGTTCCGGCTGGAATTGTCACTGAAACATTGTCTTTCGCATAACTGTGTTCTTTTCTCGCCTTTAAAAAATAATCAGATTTTTTTTCTGGAAGTGAAGGTGCTGCCGGAAGCGAAGAATATTCAATTGGAATTTGTATTGTGCTCTTATTGTTATGAAAATCTGAAACTTCTATGCGTAGATTTTGATATAAATTTGGAGTAACTTCAATCATTCCATACGCTTTTCCGGGATTGATAATACTCAATAAATAAGGCTCAGTCATGAAAAGCCGCTGGATTCTTTGGCCAGTTCTTTTATAGCGAGGATAATCTAGAAGTGCATTTATAAAGCGACTTTCATCAAAAGCAAAAGTATTGAAAGTATAAGAATAGAAAGGCTTGCCATTGCTGAAAGCTTCCACTTTGAAAACACCATTTTTATTATAACTTTTATCAAAAAGATCATACGTATTAACTCCGAAAGCAATTTTGCCACTGGCTTTTATTTTCTGAGTGATATAACTTCCATCTTTTTGCTGGGAAAGTCCGGCTTCAATAGGTTTTCTGATTTGATTTACGCTTGAGCTGTCACCAATTGGATATACGATCAAATTATTAATCACTGGCGGACGCGAATCAGCAATTTGCACATCAAATCCAAAAAACATTGGATTGATGACCTTCTCTGTTTTGCTATCACGAAATTCAAAGTGCAAATGAGGGCCTCCTGAACCGCCCGTATTTCCTGACAAGGCAATAATATCACCTTTTTTAACGACAAGTTCATTTTCCAAAGGAATCATTTCTACTTCAAATGATTTTTGGGCATATTGGCTCTTTTTTATATATGCTTCAATTGCGGGAGATGCTTTTTGAAGATGGCCATAAACAGTGGTAAATCCGTTGGGATGAGTTATATAAATTGCTTTGCCATAGCCCCAAGTTGAAATTTTTATTCTGGATATATATCCGTCAGCTGCGGCATATACGTTTAAACCCTCTTTTTGCTGGGTTTTAAAATCTAGGCCAGTATGAAAATGGTTACCTCTTAATTCGCCAAAAGTACCAGAAAGGTATAAAGGAATGTCTAATGGTGATCTAAAATAATCTTTAGGATAATCAGTTTGAGCTAGCGCTGTGGCGGAAATCAGTAAAATAATCAGGCGTAATATCATTGCTTTAGGTTTTTTGCTAATATAAAAAAAATCAGCAACTAGATTTGAATTTTTCTTGAAAGTTTATAACTCACTATTTTACAAAATATTACGTCTAAATATTTAATTAATGAATAAAAGTCAGCGAAAATATTGCGGAATTGAATAGGAATATTAACTTTGTAAATTATGTAATGAATATCGACTCCTATGAGTGAAGTTGCGCAAATCATTGATACTCTTGAAAGCAGGCTCGGAAAGCTATTATCAAGAATAGACAGCCTCGAGAAAAACAGGCAAGAATTGCAGCAGGAACTCAACAGAGCTTCGGCAGCGATGAAACAGCAATCGGAAGAGATTGAACAACTAAAAGCGCAGCAAAATTCACTTAAGATGGCGAATTCATTATTAGGCAGTGAAGAAAATAAAAGAGATACGAAGCTTAAAATAAATTCATTAATCCGTGAAATTGATTACTGTATAGCACAGCTTTCAGATTAGAATTATGGACGAAAAGCTCAAAATCAAAATATCAATAGCAGACAGGGTTTATCCCCTTACAGTTGACATGTCGCAAGAAGAAGGCCTGAGAAGCGCCTCAAAGAAAATTGATATAATGATAAAGCAATTTGAACAAAATTATGCTGTAAGAGACAAGCAAGATGTTTTGGCGATGTGCGCCTTGCAATTTGCTTCTCAGCTGGAACAAAAACAGATCGATTCATCAACAGACCATGTTGAAACCAATGAAAGATTAAAAAAGATTAATGATTTGCTAGCACAATATCTCGAAAAATAAACGTTCTTAAACATAGACTAAAATACTGCCTACATTAGTTTTTATTTGATAAACTCAACACTAACAAATTAAAATGAGCAAATCTTCGCTACTATAGCACGTCCGCCACGGCGGAAAGCTTGAACAGTGAGTTAGCTCAAAACTTGTCTTATCGAGTTTATACAATCCTTCTAATGTAGGCTTTTTTATATATAAACCTTAACAAACATGGACAGTACATTAATAATAATTATTTCAGGAATCGTAGGACTTGCAGGTGGTTTTGCTATTGCAAAAATCATGGAAAAGAGCAATGTTTCCAATTTAATCAAAAACGCAAAAAAAGAAGCGGCATCAATTCTTAAAGATGCAAAAGCAGAAGCTGAAACCGCTAAAAAAGATAAAATACTTCAAGCAAAAGAAAAGTTTATTGAGATGAAAGCCGAGCATGAGCAGGTCATCTTAGCAAGAGACAAAAAAATTGCTGAAGCTGAAAAAAGAATTAGAGATAAAGAATCTCAGGTGTCAAACGAAGTAGCAAAAACCAAAAAAGCTACTGATGATTTAGAAGTAAAAATCAGTGATTATTCTCACCGTATTGAAGCCCTAGAAAAGAAACAGTCAGAAGTTGACAGATTGCATAAAAGTCAAGTAGAACAGCTAGAAGTTATTTCTGGATTATCTGCTGATGAAGCTAAAAATCAGTTGGTTGAAAGCCTTAAAGGCGAAGCTAAAAGCTCTGCGATGTCTTACATCCAAGATACTTTGGAAGAAGCGAAACTTACGGCACAACAGGAAGCTAAAAAAATCATCATCAACACTATCCAAAGAGTTGGAACAGAAGAAGCGGTTGAAAATTGCGTTTCCGTTTTCAATATAGAATCTGATGATGTAAAAGGTAGAATTATCGGACGTGAAGGTAGAAACATCAGAGCGCTTGAAGCGGCAACTGGTGTTGAAATCATTGTTGATGACACTCCTGAAGCGATTATTTTATCTTGTTTTGATCCAGTTCGTAGAGAAATTGCCCGTTTGGCTTTGCATAAATTAGTTACTGACGGACGTATCCACCCTGCACGAATTGAAGAAGTTGTAGCTAAAACTGCAAAACAAATTGATGATGAAATCATTGAGGTTGGAAAAAGAACCGTTATCGATTTAGGAATCCACGGATTGCATCCTGAATTGATTAAAGTAGTGGGAAGAATGAAATACCGTTCTTCTTATGGACAAAATTTATTACAGCACTCACGTGAAGTTTCTAAACTTTGCGGTATCATGGCTGCTGAATTAGGATTAAATGTAAAACTAGCTAAAAGAGCCGGCTTATTACATGATATTGGTAAAGTTCCAGATACAGAAAGTGATCTTCCTCACGCATTATTAGGTATGCAATGGGCTGAAAAATATGGTGAAAAAGAAGAAGTTTGCAACGCAATCGGAGCTCACCACGATGAAATCGAAATGAAATCTTTGCTTTCTCCAATCGTTCAAGTTTGTGATGCTATTTCAGGAGCAAGACCTGGCGCAAGAAGACAAGTATTAGATTCTTACATCCAAAGATTGAAAGATCTTGAAGATATTGCTTATGGATTTGCAGGCGTTAAAAGTGCTTATGCAATTCAAGCAGGTAGAGAATTAAGGGTTATTGTTGAAAGTGAAAAAGTTTCTGATGACAATGCATCAAGCTTATCTTTTGATATTTCTCAAAAAATTCAAACTGAGATGACTTATCCTGGACAGGTAAAAATCACAGTTATCAGAGAAACAAGAGCCGTAAATATTGCAAAATAATTTACTTTCTAGTATAAAAAAAGCCTTTCAGATTGAAAGGCTTTTTTTATATAAATATTTTACTGATGTCTTCAAAACTGACTGGCTTCATAAAATAATCCATTACTTCATCAGGAAATTGCTTGGCTCTTTGAAGATCTGCATAACTATTTGAAGAACTTATCATATAAATAGTCATATCCTTATTGAATCTTTCTTTTATCTTTTTAAATTCTTCTAGAAATTGCCAGCCGTCCATTACTGGCATATTGATGTCTAGTAAAATTAAATCAGGAATACAGCATCCCTTTTCTGAATTAACCTTCAATCTTTCAATAGCATCATGACCATTCTCAAAAAAATGAGAATTGACTTCAATCTTATTTTTTTTCAATAGTTTTTTTAAAATGAAATGATAAATCTTATCATCATCAACAACAAAAACCTCATTAAACTTCTTCATTAGAACACTTTTAATTGCTAATCCTTTACCCATATATTCAGTCTTCACATTTTGGAAATAATTGATATTTTAAAATATCTTTTATCCAAAAACAATTTGGCTCGTAACAAAATTTACGCAAAAGTAGGTACGTAAAACCAATTGAAAGCAACTTTTCTTATAAAAAAATCTTAAAATCGATGAACGGTTAATTTCTCGGATGAAATGCACGAACTGCCTCAAAAAGATGCTTCCGATCAAGGTGAACATAAATTTCTGTCGTGGTAATTGACTCATGTCCAAGCATCAACTGAATGGATCTCAAATCGGCGCCATTTTCTAAAAGATGCGTTGCAAATGAATGTCTGAAAGTGTGGGGACTGATAATTTTGTTGAGATTAATCCGCAAAGCCAAATCTTTAATGATGGTAAAAATCATCGCCCTTGTCAGCTGCATTCCTCTCCTATTTAAAAACAAGGTATCTTCATGTCCCTTTTTTATATCAAGACGGCTTCTTATTGGCTTATAAATTTCTATATATTTTTTTGTAGCATTTCCAATCGGCACAAATCGCTGCTTGTCGCCTTTTCCGCTCACTTTTATAAATCCTTCTTCAAAAAAAAGATCTGAAATTTTTAAAGAAATCAGTTCAGATACGCGAAGTCCGCATCCATAAAGGGTTTCTAAAATAGCACGATTTCTTTCTCCTTCATTTGTACTTAAATCAATGGCTTCAATTAGCGCATCGATTTCATCAGTCGAAAGCGTATCAGGAAGTTTTCTGCCAAGTTTTGGAATCTCAATAAGTTCCATCGGATTGTCTGTTCTATAATCCTCAAAAATTAAATAGCTGAAAAAACTTCTCAACCCCGAAATTATCCTGGCCTGAGATCTCGGATTCACAGATTTTGAAATTTCATAGATAAATTGCTGCACCGTTTCCTCAGAAATCCGTATTGGATTAACCGTTATTCCATTTTCTGAAAGATAAGCCGTCATCTTTTCAATATCTAAAGTATAATTGTCAATTGTATTTTTTGACAAGCCACGTTCAATCTTTAAATAAGATTGAAAACTTTTTATGTAACGGGACCAGTCTGACATTCTCAAAGTTATGTTAATAGATGCGCTATAAAAATAATAAATAGAATAACTTACAGCTATCTAACAAAATTAAGGCTAATTATGAAACCTATTACTATAATTTTTATAAATGCACTCCTTCTCTGCTCTTTTTCAATGACAGCACAAGAAACTAATGAAAATGAAGACAAAGAACCTGAGATAGCTTTTAACACATTTGGTTTTTCTGCAAAAGGAGGATTTAATTTTGCAACAGCTACAAAAGGTGCCGGCGAAAATCCGCCAGATGCTCGAACAAGCATTTATTTGGGAGGAGCTGTAGAAATTCCAGTTGTGAAAAATATATTTTCTGCACAAGCTGAAGTACTTTATTCTAGGCAAGGCTTTGAAAGAAATTATTCTTATTTGGGAGAAGAATACCAGACACTTTATAAACTTGATTATATAAATATTCCTCTTCTCGCTAAATATTATGTTTTAAAAGGTTTTAGCTTGGAAGCCGGACCCCAATTTTCTTTTCTCATAAATGATAAAATCGGAAATTCACTTGATGACGAAGAAAGAAAAAATGAGGAAATAAACAACTTTGATATGGGTCTTGCAGCAGGAATTACATTCCAATTTAATAGCGGATTATTCATAAATGGAAGGTACAATCATGGTTTTAAGGAAATATTCAAAGATTCTGAAGGCAAAAACATGGTTATTCAGTTTGGATTGGGATACAAATTTTAACATTTTATATATTTCGTAAGGGCTTTCTTTGAATTTCGGAATTCGCAAAGACTAATCCTTACATTTTAATCAAAAAAAATTATACAATAACCATATATTTTGAGATATTAAAACCTTAATCGTTAATACTTTGTGAATTAAGAAAATTTTAAACTTTGCTGGTTTCATAAAAATTAATTTTGGATAAACCCTTAAAAATAAAAATTATGAAACTATTAAAACAAATTGCAGCAGGAACAATGATGCTGACTGCAATGGCGGTAAACGCTCAAGAAGGCGACAACACGGCGTCAAGAGAAATTAGCTTTGGTGTAAAAGGTGGTGTAAACTTCGCTACAGTAAATGGCGATGGATTTGACAGCCCAGATTCAAGAACAAGCTTCCATGTTGGTGCTTTAGCAGAATTTCCTTTAGCTGACATTTTCTCTATTCAAGTAGAAGCTTTATATTCTGGACAAGGTTTTGAATATGAAACTCCTGCAATTCCATTCGTTACTGAAGGAGGAAAAGTAGAATACCAACTTGACTACATTAACGTACCAGTTCTTGCTAAAGTTTATTTATTCAAAGGATTCAGCCTTGAGGCAGGTCCACAATTTAGCTTCTTAGTGAACGAAGAACTTGATTCAGCTCCAGAGGACAATGACGGAGATACAAACACTGACTCAGCTAAAGATTTCGAATTTGGTTTTGCAGGTGGTGTAACTTTCCAAACTGATATGGGATTATTCGCTACAGCAAGATACAATCAAGGTGTAACTGAAATCTTTGAAGATAGAGATGACGCTGACAATAAAGTGACCAACTCTGTATTCCAAATTGGTATTGGATATAAATTCTAATCAACCATAGATATAAAAAGAAAAACCTCCCAATTGGGAGGTTTTTTTTATTCAATAATTTTGAAAATTAGAATTTGTAAACAATTCCAAAATTGATGTCTCTTAAATCAAGACCAAAATTAAATGTGTCAGTTGAATCAGCTCCTTCTGCATCTGGATCAACAGTGTTGTATCCAAGGATTCCAAAGCTAGCTTCAATTGCAAGGTTGCTATTCAAAAAGTAGCTAACACCTGGAGCAACTTGAACACCAAATCCATTAGATTTGAATTCTGAATCTGGAAGAGGAGCTACATTTTCTTGTTCAGTTTTAGAAGTACCATAATTAACAGCTAATTCTCCGAAGAAAGAAAATTTAGAAGCTGGAGTCATGTAATATCTACCAAATGCTTCAATTGAGAAAGTGTTTGTTTTTGTTTCTAAAGGATCTTCTTCTTTTTCTGTTGTATAACCTAATCTTCCTCCAACAGCAATGTTTGAAGTAACAAAATATCCAATGCTTGGTGCAATTTCAAAAGAGTTTGTTTTTGCATCTCCTGTTTTTTCAGATCCAAAACCTACTGCTCCAGAAACAAATAAATCTCCTTTTGAGAAACCACCTTCTGTAGTTTCTTGTGCGTTAGCAAATCCAAAAGCAAAGATTGCAGCAACTGATAAAATAATTTTTTTCATGATTGTGATTTTTAAATTTGATGCAAATGTAAAAAATAAATAACACGAAACAACTTACATCAATAAAAAATTGATTTTAGAAGAAATCCTAAACAATATTATAAAATGGACATATAAATCTTATTGAATTACTTCTATTTATGTTTTAAATTCAAAAAAACTAATTCGTTTTGAATACAAATAAAATTTCGAAGACCCAAAACAACACATATTTAACATTAATTTCATCATAAGGAAACTTTAAAATCATAAAAGACTATCTAGCTAGAGCATTAATTTAGAATTTATATCCAACAGAAATCTGCAAAACACCATTTTTTGGATCAAACTCATCACTTGCGTTTTCAGAAATGCTTGTCAAACCTAAATTATACCTTGCCTGAACAAAGATATTTTCAGTAAATTCATATCCCAATCCAACATTAAATCCAAAATCGACTGCTTTTGAATCGTCTTTAATATCATCTTCCCCTGAACTATTATATTGTTCAGTAATATAGGACTGGTAGTCAAATTCATTTTTAGCACTTAGCAAAAATCCAATTTGTGGTCCGGCTTCAATAGTAAATCCTGGCAGTACAAAATATTTAGCCATTATTGGAACATTTAAATAGCCAAGTTTCACATCTCTTTTATCAGAAGTAGATGAAAATTCATCAGAAGAAAAATATTCAAATTTTGCCCCTTGAGTTGAATATAACAATTCTGGCTGCACTGAAAATTTATCTGTAATTTTAAATTCTACAAATCCGCCCACATGAAAGCCTGCTTTTGATTTCACATCATAACTGCCAACATCTCCTGTTAAGGTAGAAAGATTCAAACCTGCCTTTGCTCCATATTTAATTTCTTGGGCGTTAGAAATTACTATTGTAAATAATGTTGTAACTGCTAAAAAGATTTTTTTCATATTGATTATTAATTAGTTGTTAAACAAACTTACAAAAATAATAACACGAAACAACTTACGAATCAATTAAATAAATTCCTTTTAAAATATTAATAATATCATAATATGCACCACACCTTTTGTAGATTATAACTAAATTTGAGTACAAATCTTTAAACCACCTTAAAAATTTTATTATGAAAAAACTAATTTTATATGCAATCGTTTTGATTGCTGGAATCACAAGTGCAAATGCCCAATTTGTAAAATTTGGATTGAAAGGCGGCGTCAACTTTGCCAATTTTAGTGGAGGTCCAGATGAAATTGACTACAAAAACAAAACTGGTTTTCATGCTGGAGCAGTTGTAGAACTTAAAATCTTAGACAATTTTTCTATCCAGCCAGAAGCAATGTTCAGCTCGCAAGGTGCTGCTTCAGATGTTGATGGCGTAGATGATTTTAACTTAGATTATATTTCAGTTCCTGTATTGGCAAAATTTTATTTAATCAGCGACAGATTAAGTATCGAAGCAGGTCCTCAATTTTCTTTCTTAGTTGATGATTCAAGTGAAACATTTGATGAATTAGGCGAAGTTGAAGATGGCTACGATCCAAAATCTTTTGATTTTGCAGTAGCTGGAGGAGTTGGCTTGAATATTGCCGGCGGTCTTTTTGCTCAAGCCAGATACACAATTGGTTTGACTGAAATTTCTAAAGATGCTGATGCTAAAAATGCGGTATTCCAAGTTTCTCTTGGATATATGTTCTAAAAAAATAGTTGAATATTAAAAAGCCACTTCGTTAATTCGCAGTGGCTTTTTTATTTGGTTAACATTTTATAAAGAATTAAATTACATATTTTTACCAAAACATCACTCATGAAAGTCATTATAATCAACGGCCCGAACTTAAATCTTCTTGGCAAGCGCGAACCAGAAATCTATGGAAACCAGACGTTTGGAGATTATTTCACTTCTTTGCAAATCGAATTTCCTTTGGTTGAAATGCACTATTTCCAAAGCAATATTGAAGGCGAAATCATCGGTAAAATTCAAGAAACTGGTTTTGATTTTGACGGAATTATTTTAAATGCCGGAGCTTACACCCACACGTCTATTGGAATTGGAGACGCTGTAAAAGCAGTTGCAACTCCCGTAATTGAAGTGCATATCTCAAATACTTTTTCAAGAGAAACTTTCAGGCATCAATCTTTTATTTCCCCAAATGCCAAAGGAATTATTATCGGTTTTGGTTTAGAAAGCTATAAACTGGCTTTGAAATCTTTTTTATAAAATAATTCAAATACATGCAACCATGAGGTGAAAATTCTCGTCTACCTTATATAGTATCTAACTTAATTTCGCCCACAACTAAATGAAAAACCTTTACGCTTTCCTATTTATTATTTTTTCTATTTCAAGTTTTGCTCAAATCAAAGGAAAAATTACAGATTCAAACGGAAATCCCTTATCTTCTGTAAACGTTTATATAGAAAATACGTATACCGGAACTTCGTCAAATGAACACGGTTTTTATGAATTGACCACTAAATCTACAGGAAGATTCACAGTAGTTTTTCAATATTTAGGCTATAAGACCCAAAAAACAGTTGTCAATGAGAGCCAATTGCCATTGACTTTAGATGCAACTCTTGCAGACGAAAATATTTCAATGGCAGAAATTGTAATCAGCAATCAAGAAAATCCGGCGAATGCCATTATCAGAAGTGCGATTGCTTCAAAAAAGGAAAATTCTAAAATGACCGACAAGTTTACGGCTGATTTTTATTCAAGAGGAATTTTCAGGGTAAAAGATGCTCCGAAGAAAATTTTAGGCCAAAAAGTGGATGAAGACGGCATTTTAGATTCTACAGGAACGGGAATCGTTTATCTTTCTGAAACTGTTTCAAAAATCACTTTCCAGAAACCTGACAAACTGAAAGAAAATATTATCGCTTCAAAAATTAGCGGTAATGATAATGGTTTCAGCTATAACACGGCGATGAACACCAACTATGATTTTTATGAAAATTATATTGACTTCAACATTAATATGATTTCTCCGATTGCCGACAACGCTTTCAATTACTACAAATATAAAATTGCAGGCACTTTTTTAGATGACAATAATAATACGATAAATAAAATCAAGGTCATTCCGAGAAGGGATTCTGAACCAGTTTTTGAAGGATTTATTTATATCATAGAAGATACTTGGGCGATTTATGCCGTAGATTTAGACATTAAAGGTTACAGAATGCAAGTTCCGATTTTGGAAACTATGAATCTTACGCAAAATTTTAGCTATAATTCTAATTCAAAAATTTGGTCAAAAAGCCTTCAAACTTTAGATTTTAACGCTGGTCTTTTTGGCATCACTTTTACAGGAAAATTTACGCACGCTTTTAGCAATTATGAATTTAAAGAAGCTTTTGAAAAGAAAACTTTCACGCGTGAAGTTGTGGCAATTGACAAGGAAGCCAATAAAAAAGACGACAGTTTTTGGAACACGATAAGACCCGTTCCGTTAACGATGGAAGAATCGACCGATTATATCAAAAAAGATAGCATTCAGACGATTAAAAAATCTCAGACTTACTTAGATTCCATAGATAGAAAAAATAATAAATTCAAAATTCTTAAAATAATTAGTGGTTATACTTACAGCAATTCTTTTAAAAATTGGTCTGCTAAATATGACGGAATTCTTCAATTTCCTGGATATAATACTGTTCAAGGCTGGAATTTCAACACAGGATTTTCTTACACGAAAAGAAATCCGGAAGAACGAACTTTTACTACTTTTGGAATCAAAATGAATTATGGAATTGCTAAAGATCGCTTGAGAGCTTCTGCATTTTATTCCAGCAGATTGAACAACCAGACCAACGCTTTTTTTACAGCTTCTGCTGGAAATGAAATCGTTCAATTCAATCAAACGCCTGCTATTGCTGACATTGTAAATATGGCGAGCACACTTTTCTTTAAAGATAATTATGCTAAATTATACGACAAAACTTTCGCAAAAGTTGGATATCAGCAAGAAGTCGTAAACGGATTGACTTTGTTTGGAAATGCAGAATATTCTAGAAGAAAATCGCTTTCAAACAACACAGATTATGTTTTGATTAAAAAAAATAAGGAATTCACTTCGAATAATCCTTTAGTTCCTGAATTGGATCTGCCGATTTTTGAAACACACCGATTAGCAAAAGCTTCAGTGACAGCAAGAATTAATTTTGCACAAGAATATATCTCAAGGCCGGACGGAAAGATGAATTTGGGCAATGACAAATATCCTACGCTTTATGCAACTTATGAAAAAGCATTTGCCGGAAGCGAGAAAAACTTTGATTATGATGCAATTTATGCAAGAATTACTTATGATGTAACTCTAGTAAACAAAGGCGAATTAGGCATAAATTTCAAAGGTGGAAAGTTCTTTGGAGCTGACGGAATTTCTTTTGCCGACTATAAACATTTCAACGGAAACCAGACACATGTTGGCATGGCAGAAAGATATTTGAACGTATTTAATTTGCTTCCTTATTACACTCATAGCACAAATGATTCTTATCTAGAATTTCATTCTGAATACAATGACAAAGGCTTTATTATGAATAAAATTCCGTTGTTGAATTTATTAAAATCTAATTTTGTTGCAGGTTTTCACGCCATTGGAGTTCCTGATACTAAGCCTTATACTGAATATTCCGTTGGTTTGGACAACCTTGGTTTTGGAAAATTCAAAATGTTTCGTTTGGATTATGTGAGATCTTATCAAGGAAGTTTATATCAAGGCGACGGAATTATTTTCGGTCTGAAATTTTTGAATTTGATTGATTAAACACAGATTCCACAGATTTGCACAGATTTTAAAACGTAATTTAAAATTTACGAAAAAGATTAAAATGAGCTGATTGAAATCTGTGTTCATAAAAAAGGCGTTTCAATCGAAACGCCTTTTCTTTATATAAAATCTAAACTTATTCAGTTTCAATAACAGCTCCAAGAGCTTTCAATCTTTCTTCAATATTTTCATAACCTCTATGAATTTGCTCAATATTTTGGATTTTGCTCACTCCTTTTGCAGAAAGCGCTGCTATCAATAAAGAGATTCCCGCACGAATATCTGGAGAAGACATTGTCGTAGCTTTCAACTGAGATTTAAAATCATGACCGATAACCACAGCTCTATGCGGATCGCAAAGAATAATTTTTGCTCCCATGTCAATCAATTTGTCCACAAAAAACAAACGGCTTTCAAACATTTTTTGATGAATCAAGACGCTTCCTCTCGCTTGTGTTGCCACAACCAAAACGATGCTCAACAAGTCAGGAGTGAATCCTGGCCATGGCGCATCTGAAATTGTCAAAATCGAACCGTCAATATAATTCTGAATTTCATAACCGTCAGTGTGAGCAGGAATGAAAATATCGTCACCTCTTTTTTCTAACGTAATTCCTAGTTTTCTGAAAGTCCCCGGAATTACGCCAAGATTTTCCCAACTAACATTTTTGATTGTAATTTCACTCTGAGTCATTGCTGCCAAACCAATCCAAGAGCCGATTTCAATCATATCTGGAAGAATCGTATGCGTACAGCCTCCAAGTGAATCAACGCCTTCGATTTCTAATAAATTTGAACCTACTCCGGTGATTTTAGCACCCATAGAATTCAACATTTTACAAAGCTGTTGCAAGTAAGGTTCGCAAGCTGCATTGTAAATTGAAGTTTTTCCTTCTGCCAAAACCGCTGCCATTACGATATTTGCAGTTCCGGTTACAGAAGCTTCGTCAAGCAACATTGTTGTTCCTTGCAATTTATCAGCTTCTACGCCATAAAAATGGTCTTCTTTATTATAACGGAAAGACGCACCAAGACTGATAAAACCTTCAAAATGAGTATCTAATCTTCTTCTTCCGATTTTGTCACCGCCTGGTTTTGGAATATATCCTTTCCCAAAACGCGCCAAAAGCGGACCAACAATCATGATAGAACCGCGCAAAGAACTTCCTTCTTTTTTGAAAGCTTCTGATTCAAGATAGGCCATGTTTACCTCATCAGATTGAAAAGTGTAAGAACCCTTGCCAATCTTCTCGATTTTTACACCAAGATTTTTTAATAAAGTAATCAATTTGTTCACATCAATAATATCAGGAATATTATTAATCGTTACTTTTTCTGGAGTCAATAAAACAGCGCATAAAATCTGTAATGCCTCATTCTTGGCTCCTTGTGGCGTAATTTCTCCTTTTAACGGAACGCCACCTTCAATCTTGAAAGTTTCCATTTTTCTTTAATTATGAGTTATGAATTATGAGTTATGAGTTGTTTTAGAGAATCCGAGAAACTCATAATTTATAACTCATAACTCATAACTTTTAGGGTTTTCTATTATTGTTTTTGTTTTGATTGTTTGGCTTTTTAGCCATAATCTTTGGCTTGATCGTCATTTGGCTTTTATTCGTAAGTTTTTTGTTGGTACGCATTAATTCTGTCGTATTCAACAATTCTTCTGAAGAAGCTTTCATGTTGATTTTGCCATTCGACAATTCATACAAGTGTTCAAAAATCACATCGTCTTTCACAGTGTCTTTGTTCCAGCTCAAGTATGATTTTTTCATGTGGTTTGCAATCACTTTTATCAAGGCGCTTTTCAATTCCCCATCTTCCCAATTGTTTGCCACGTCAATCATATACTTGATATTATTGCCATAAAAACGATATTTAGGAAAATTCTGCGGATAATTTAAACGCTCTGGTTTCTGCTGCAAAAGCTCTCTTGAAGGAACAGGATAAGGTGAATCAACCTCTAATTTAAAATCAGACATGATAAAAATCTGGTCCCAAAGCTTGTGCTGAAAATCAGGAACATCGCGCAAATGCGGATTCAAGCTTCCCATCACAGCAATAATATATTTTGCTGCTTTGTTTCGCTCGACTCTATCCTCAATTTGTGTTGCCTGGTCAATAAGTTTTTGCAGATGACGCCCATATTCAGGGATAATCAAATGCGGTCTTTCGGCATTGTACTCCAAATGATGAACGATGTCGTGTGGGTTTTCTTTTATATACATAAAATTGTTGTGAAGCTTTAAAGCGAGATAATTCCTTCGATATCAGAGACTTCTAGGTATTTATCAATAATACTTTGTGAACTGCTCATTCTTACATCTACAGAAATACTGGTAAATTTACCTGTTTTTGACTGTGTAGTTTTGATTACAGCGCCAAGGTCATTGAAAGCATTTTCTACTCTGTCAACTTTTTCGGTATCAGTTGGAACAATGAATTTAAAAAGATATTCTGCTGGCCAAACATTTGCATTATCCAATTCCTCTTTCAGCCTTTCATAAAATTCTTGGGTCTTCTTATCCATCTTCAAAATTAAAATAAAAGCAAATATAGTGTATTGATTTTAGATTTGGGAATTATGGAAATAATTTAATGTGAAATGACTATTGAAATAGGAAAAATGATATCACACAACGATTCTCAAGCTTCCAAAAAAGCAAAAACCATTCTCCCCTAGCCCCGATTGGAGGGAAAAGCATTTTTTGGCGCTTTTTCTGCGACAAAAAATCTTTGGAAGGAAAGCGGGAATTCCGATTACTGAAAGGCCTGATGTTTCGCTTCAAATCTTTATTCTAAATTTAGAGATTTTAGTAGTTAAAAGTTCCGAATTCGCTAGTAATCGTTAATTTTTTATTTTCAGAAGCTTCCACTCTTCCGACGATTTGAGCATCCACATTGAAGGATTTTGAAATGGCGATAATATCTTCCGCTAATTCTGGTGAAACATAAATTTCCATCCTGTGACCACAGTTGAAAACCTGGTACATTTCTTTCCAGTCTGTTTTTGACTGCTCTTGAATCAGTTTGAAAAGTGGCGGAACAGGAAACAAATTGTCTTTAATCACGTGAACGTTGTCAACAAAATGTAGCACTTTCGTTTGTGCGCCACCGCTGCAATGCACCATTCCGTGGATTTCTTTTGGAGTATATTTGTCTAAAATTTTCTTGATAATCGGAGCGTAAGTCCGTGTTGGCGAAAGTACCAATTTTCCAGCATCGATTGGAGAATTTTCAACAGAATCAGTCAATTTTACCTTTCCAGAATAAACCAAATCGGCCGGAACCGAAGCGTCAAAACTTTCAGGGTACTTTTGGGCTAGATAATTGTCGAAAACGTCATGTCGTGCCGAAGTCAATCCGTTGCTTCCCATGCCTCCGTTATATGATTTTTCGTAAGTTGCTTGCCCGAAAGAAGCCAAACCTACGATAACATCGCCCGCTTTTATATTGGCATTATCAACCACTTTATCCCTTTTAATTCTTGCTGTAACTGTAGAATCTACGATGATTGTACGAACCAAATCGCCTACATCAGCCGTTTCTCCGCCAGTAGAATGAATCGTCACGCCAAAAGATTTCAGTTCTTCAATCAATTCTTCAGTTCCGCTGATAATTGCAGAAATAACTTCAGCCGGGATTAAGTTTTTATTCCTTCCGATTGTGGACGAAAGCAAGATATTATCGGTTGCGCCAACGCACAATAAATCGTCAATATTCATGATTAGTGCATCTTGAGAAATGCCTTTCCACACTGATAAATCGCCAGTTTCCTTCCAATATAAATAAGCCAAAGACGATTTTGTTCCAGCGCCGTCAGCATGCATAATCAAGCAATAATCTTCATCATTTGTCAAATAATCTGGGACAATTTTGCAGAAAGCTTGTGGAAATAAACCTTTATCGATGTTTTTAATAGCGTTGTGGACGTCTTCTTTTGAAGCGGAAACACCGCGAAGATTGTAGCGTTTGCTAGTATCAGAGTTCATAAAAATTGGGTTGTGTTGTTGTGGCGCAAAGATAATCAGAATTTTGGGATTTTTGGATTTTTAGACTTCTTAGATTTTTGGATTTTTAGACTTTTCGAATATTTTGATTATCCGACAAAGTTCCCTTGACAGGATGACAAGAAGTTTGCGTATAACGGTACAGACTTTGAAACTTTGAAACTTTGAAACTTTGAAACTTTGAAACTTTGAAACTCAAAAAAACTAATTCTCCACAATTTCAATTTCTACTCTTCGATTAGCAGCGCGTTCTTCCTCCGTTTTTTCTGGAATTGTATGAATCGGCTGTGTTACTCCAAAACCTTTAAAAGTCACACGTTCGTCTTCGATGCCATTTACTTCTAGAAACTTTGCTATTGCTTTAGCGCGCTTCGTAGAAAGATCTTGCTTGTCGTTGGTCATACAGCAAATATGGCCTTGAATTTGGATTTTCATCTGTGGATTTTTACGCATAATTTCCAAAAGCTCGTATAACTTTGGTCGGGAATCATTGGTGATGGCAAAAGTATTCAGCTGGAAATTTAAGTTTTCCAAAATAATTTTTTCTCCAGGTTTTGCTTCAGAAACTCTTTCCATAAAAGCAATATCCAAAACTAATTCTGATTTTGTTCCATTCGGATTTGAAAGTGTAATTTTATTTGTAAAAACTGGTTTTACTTTAGGTTTATTAGCTGGAATTTCTTTTTTAATTCCTAAAATCTCATCTTCTCTTGCTAAATCTTTTGCTTCAATATAATAGATAACTACTTTTCTATTTTCGGCTTTATTTTTAGAATGGATGTGTTTTTCTCCAAAGCTTCTGGTTTTAAAATCTTCTCTAATTTTTAGTTTTGACTTTACAATATTATGAACAAAATTGACACGTCTATGCGCTAGAGAATCATTAAAACCTGTCGTTCCATCTTCATCTGTATAGCCATTTATCGCTACGATTTTTACCTCTTTATGAGAAGCAATGAAACTTTCTAATCGTTCAGACTGGGCTTTTTTCAAGTCATGTTTGTTGCTTTCGAAATAAATCGAAAACGCTTCCTGCGAATGTATTTTATTGGAAAAAGCAAAAATTACGATAAGAAGAAAAATATTTTTCATGACACAGCTTTGATTAAAAAACGAAGTAACACTTTTTTTATTACATAAAAAAGCCCGTCTTTAATTGGCAGGCTCTGAATATTTTAATTTTCTAAAATAAGAATTTCAACACGGCGGTTTTGATCTTTTTCCCATTCGCTTTTTTCAGGAACTGGATATAATGGAAGACTGCTTCCGAAACTTTTATATTTCAATCTATTTTTATTAATGCCATTTGATTTTAAAAAATCATAAACCGCTTTGGCGCGAAGCATTGCAACATCTTCCAAATCAGTTCCAATCTGACAGCAAATATGGCCTTGAATTTCAATTTTTAAATTTGGATTTTCTTGCATAATTTTTAATAATTCCTCCACAATCGGGATGGAACTTTTAACCATTCTGCCAGAACGATTATAAAAATTCAGATTTTTCAAGCGTAATTTATCTCCTACTTTTATAGTCTTCATACCTTCCGTTAAAGTTTCAGGCTTTTTTTCTTCGGAAATAATCTTCTTTGGTTCATCAGAAACCATTTCTTTTTGAGAAATAGCAATTATCTTCTCAGGAATTGTATAAAAAATCACCGCTTTTCTATTTTCAGCATCAATTTTAGATTTATCAAATCTTTCCCCGAAACCTTTTATGTCAATATTCTCTTTTATCGAAAATGAATTATTTTTTAGAATTTCCAACGTATGATTGGCTCGTTTTTAAAGAAAGCGTGTCATTATATTCGAATGAACCGACAGCATCACAATAGCCATAAATTTTTGAAACTTCAACGGAAGGATTTTGTTTTATCCAATCATTTAATTTTTGACTTGAAGCTTGATTTGCCTCCGAAATATCGAAATCAAAAAAAACTTGAAATTGTTTTTCTTGGGAATAAATTAAAAAGGGAAAAAGCAGAAAAAGAAAGAAAGTAGTTTTTTTAGTCATTAGAAAGATTTTAGAAATAACGGTTTAAAATTATTTTTAGTACATAAAAAAAGCCTCAATTTCTTGAGGCTGTTTCCGTTGTGTAGGTAGTTTAGTAGATTTATTATTTGGTAAACAATAATTCTCGGTATTTAGTTAGTGTCCAGATTTCGTCGTCAACCAAAAGCTCTAATTTGTCACAGTGCTCTCTGATTACTTCAAAATAAGGTTTCACATTTTCGCAATAAGCAGCAGCCATTTCTTCTGAATTAGAAAGGTTGTTTGCCTTTTTGCGCTCTTCAGTCATTTCTTCCACTTTGGTATTGATACCTTCAATGTGCCCAGAAATTTCTCTGATTAAAGAAACTTGTTCTTTTGCAATCGTTTCATATTCGCTTCCGAAGATGTCTTTCAAACCTTTTACGTTTTCAATCAAAAGGTTTTGGTAACGAATTGCTGTTGGAACAACATGGTTTCTTGCAATATCTCCAAGAACTCTTCCTTCAATTTGGATTTTCTTTGTGTATTCTTCCAATTCAATTTCATAACGAGCTTCCACTTCCACGTGATTCATCACTCCTAATTCCTTGAAAAGAGCAATTGCTTTCTCAGAAACTTTTGCTTTCAAAGCTGTCGGAGTAGTTTTGTGATTGCTCAATCCTCTTTTTCCAGCTTCAATTTCCCAAGCTTCGCTATATCCGTCTCCTTCAAAAAGGATATTTTTTGTTCCTTTAATATATTCTCTCAAAACATTGAAGATTGCATCGTCTTTCTTCATGTCTTTTTCTTCGATCAAAGCATCCACTTCCTTCTTGAAATCAATTAATTGTTTTGCAACGATTGAATTCAAAGTAGTCATTGCATTCGCACAGTTTGCAGAAGAACCAACAGCTCTGAACTCAAATTTGTTTCCAGTAAAAGCAAATGGCGAAGTTCTGTTTCTGTCTGTGTTATCCAATAAAACGTCTGGAATTTTACCAACAACATTCAATTTAAGATCTGTTTTTTCTTCAGGAGAAAGTTTTCCAGCAGAAACACCTTCTAATTCAGCCAAAACTTTAGTCAATTGCTGACCGATGAAAACTGAAATAATTGCCGGTGGTGCTTCGTTCGCTCCAAGACGGTGATCATTACTTGCCGTTGCAATCGCCGCTCTTAATAATTCTTCATACGTATCAACCGCTTTAATTGTATTGATAAAGAAAGTCAAGAATTGCAAGTTGCTCATTGGCGTTTTTCCAGGTCCAAGTAAGTTTACACCAGTGTCAGTTGCCAAAGACCAGTTATTGTGTTTTCCAGAACCGTTAACTCCTTTGAATGGTTTTTCGTGGAATAACACTTTGAAATCATGACGTTCAGCCACTTTTTGCATTACATCCATCAACAAAGAGTTGTGATCCACCGCTAAGTTTGTCTCTTCAAAAATCGGAGCCAACTCAAATTGGTTTGGAGCCACCTCATTGTGACGCGTCTTAACCGGAATTCCTAAAAGCATACACTCATATTCCAATTCTCTCATATAAGTAAGAACACGTGTTGGAATTGAACCAAAATAATGGTCATCCAATTGTTGCCCTTTTGCAGAAGTATGTCCTAATAATGTTCTTCCTGTCATTAAAATGTCTGGTCTTGAATTAGCCAAAGCTGTATCAATCAAGAAATATTCTTGTTCCCATCCTAAAGTTGCAGTAACTTTCTTTACGTTTTTATCAAAATAACGGCAAACAGAAGCTGCAGCATCATCAACAGCAGAAAGCGCTCTTAACAAAGGTGTTTTATAATCCAAAGCTTCTCCAGTATAAGAGATAAAAACCGTTGGAATACACAAAGTTGTTCCGAAGATAAATGCTGGAGATGTTGGATCCCAAGCCGTATAACCTCTTGCTTCAAAAGTATTTCTGATTCCTCCATTTGGAAAAGAAGAAGCATCTGGCTCTTGTTGCACCAATTGACCTCCGCCAAATTTTTCAACAGGATCGCTTCCGTCATAAGACGTTTCAAAAAACGCATCGTGCTTTTCAGCAGTCGTTCCTGTCAAAGGCTGAAACCAGTGTGTATAATGTGTAACTCCTTTTGATAATGCCCATTCTTTCATTCCAAGAGCAATATAATCGGCTAGTTTTCTGTCAATTTTTTTACCGTGCTGGATGGCATCCTTTACACCTTGATAAGCATCTTGAGTCAAAAACTGACGCATTGCTTTGTCATTAAATACATTGCTGCCAAAAATTGCAGATTTTCTCTCCAATTCTTCAAATTTTACAGGCTTTCTACCTGCAGTTTGTGCTAACGCTTGAAAACGAAATGTTGACATATGAAAGATTTTAGAATAAAATTCAAATTATTTTGATGCAAAGATATAATTTTTATTATTTTAAAATCATTATACCCTATATTTTTTAGGGGTATATTTTAATAATAATTCATTTTGCCGTTTTAAACCCTATTCAAATCAAATGAATTCTCATTTTAAGGCCACAAACATATCTTTTATCCCAAAAACTTCTACCAAATTAATCCTATAAATAAATATTCAAATTGTATAATGCGCATCATATACAGGATAAGTACTTTTAAAATTATTAAAAAACCAATGATTTGTTAATTGTGTTAAACATACTATAAGACAAAAATACTATCGTTGATTAATGCGTAATTTTAGATAAAAATATTTATAACCATCAAATACACAATCATGAGCAATAAAAAATTAATATTAGGAGTTGCAGCTGGAGTTGCAGCCTTGGCAGTTGTCGGAGTTTTAATCGCTAAGAAAAAATCAAAGAAAAACCAGCTTTCATCAAAAGCAGCCGAAGCTAAAGACAATTTCAGAAGCAAATTGCAAGAACTAAAGAAAAAAGCAACAAAAGAGTTCAACAGCACTTTACAAGACAGCGAAAACCTTGCAAACAAAGCAAAAGACAGAGCCAACGAATGGGTTTCTAAAGTTGCTAACTAATATAAGGAGTTTAGGTCACGAAGAATATGTTGAAAGATTGCCAATAATAAAATGAAACCCAATGAAAACGAAACCGCTACAACCGAACACAAAAACTGAACAAAACAGTTCAGCGAGTATTTTGCCTTCAAGAATCAATTTTTCTGACGATGATCAATTGCCAGAAGTTTTGTTTATTACGTCTTTTCCGCCGAGAGAATGTGGTATTGCTACTTATTCTCAAGATTTGATGAAAGCTTTGAACAATCAATATGTGAGTTCATTTTCATTAACTGTTTGCGCTTTAGAAAATGACAACGAAAGACATTTGTATCAAGATGAAGAAGTAAAATATACTTTAAACACTTCTGATGCAAAATCGTATGACGCATTGTTGAAGTCGATTAATGCTGATGACAATATTAAAGTTGTCGTTTTGCAACATGAGTTTGGCCTTTTTGCGGATGACGTTCCGAGTTTCAATAAATTTATTACCGATCTTCAGAAACCTTTGTGTGTCGTTTTCCACACTGTTTTGCCACGACCAGATGAAGTTTTCAAGAAAAATGTACAGCATATTTTAGACCGTGCCGATTCTATTATTGTCATGACTAAAAATTCTTCTGACATGCTGATTGAAGATTATCGCGTGGACGAACCTGCAAAAATCAGCGTGATTCCTCACGGAACGCACTTGGTTCCTCACAAAGATAAAAATGCACTTAAAATAAAATATGGAGTAAAAGGAAGAAAAATCCTTTCGACTTTCGGATTATTGAGTTCTGGAAAAAGCATCGAGACTACTTTGGAAGCTTTGCCAACCATCGTAAATAAAAATCCAGATGTGCTCTTCCTTATTATTGGAAAAACGCATCCTAGTGTTGTGACTCATGAAGGCGAAGTTTACAGAGAATCTCTTGAAGCAAAAATCAAGGAGCTTAAATTAGAGAACAATGTTCAATTCGTAAATAAATATCTTCCGTTAGAAGAATTGCTAGATTATTTGCAATTGACTGATATTTACCTTTTCACTTCAAAAGACCCGAATCAAGCTGTGAGCGGTACTTTTTCTTATGCTATGAGCTGTGGCTGTGCGATTATTTCCACACCAATTCCTCACGCAAAAGAAATGCTTGCTGACGGTTCTGGACTTACTTTTGACTTCGGAAATTCAAAACAATTGTCGGATGCCGTGAATCTTTTGATTTATGATATCGGCTTGCGCAAAAGCATCGTCATGAACGGCTTGCACAAAATCATCCACACGGCTTGGGAAAATTCAGCGGTGGCGCATGCGGTTTTGTTCCAAAAAGTTTCTGACAATGCGATTGAATTGCACTACAGAAATCCGGCTTTGAATTTAGACCATACTAAAAAGATGACGACTGATTTCGGAATCTTGCAGTTTTCTAAATTGAATCGTCCTGATCCAAATTCAGGATATACGATTGATGACAACGCAAGAGCGATGATTGCGATGTGCCAAGATTATAAATTGACACGCGACATTGAAGACTTGAAATACATCAAAATTTATTTAGATTTCATCGCTTTCTGTTTGCAAGATGATGGAAAATTCCTGAATTACGTAGATATAAAACACAATTTTACGGCACAAAATAATGCTGTAAACCTTGAAGACAGTTCGGGTAGAGCACTTTGGGCTTTGGGTTATTTGATTTCCCTTGCTCCGATTCTTCCTTCAAATTTTAGCAAAAAAGCCGAAGCAGTTTTCAGAAAAGCTCTGGTTCCTACAGAAAATTTCCATTCGCCTCGCGCCATGGCTTTCATCATCAAAGGGTTGTATTATTTCAACAGAGAAGTAAAAGATCTTGACAATGAAATCTACATCAAAGTTTTTGCTGACAGATTGATGCAAATGTACCGACACGAAGCTTCAGACAGCTGGAAATGGTATGAAAGCTACCTGACTTATGCGAATAGCGTTTTGCCTGAAGCCATGCTTTGCGCCTACGCCGTTACACATGAGGAAGAATATAAAGAAATTGCCAAAGAATCATTTGATTTCTTGCTTGCCAATACGTTTACAGAAAACAGCATCAAGGTGATTTCAAACCGTTCTTGGCATGTAAAAGGACAAGAGAAAAGCTTATATGGAGAACAGCCGATTGACGTGGCTTATACCATTTTGGCCTTGAGAAAATTCCATGATATATTTAAAGAAGAGAAATATTTGAACAAGATGGAAATTGCCTTCAACTGGTTTTTAGGCAACAACCATTTACAGCAAATCATCTATAATCCTTGTACTGGCGGTTGTTTCGACGGATTAGAAGAAACACACGTCAACTTAAACCAAGGATCAGAATCTACAGTAAGTTATTTAATGGCGCGTTTGACAATTGCCAAATATTTTGGAAATCCAAACACGATTTACTTTAGAAACAAGCTTAAAGCTGCGAAGCTGATGCTATTGAAAGCTTAATTATTAATTCACTTTTCTCCAAAAAAGCCTCACTGATTAGTGAGGCTTTTTTATTTTTATTGGGCATAAAAAAAGAGACTCGAAAGTCTCTTTTGAATTTATTTGTAAAAATTATCTTTTGATAACGTTGCTTTCTTTAATTCCGTAAGCTTTTGCTACTGCTTCATAATCATTGAAATCAACTTTTGGCTGGCTTGCAACTCTTCCATTAACTTGGATTGGGTCAGCACCAGGAACAACAATTATTCTAAATGTCTGATCTATCATATAATCTGAAAGAGTGGCTAAATTCAAATCTGAATCTGCGAAAATTTTAGCTCTAGCCCTTGTGAATTCATAATTATAAGTAAGAAACGCACCATCTTCAAAATACAAAGTTTGAGGTACTGGTCTCCAAACAGGGGCACCTACACTTTCCATCCAATAAATCAAAACACCGTCTCCCGGATAAACTTCCCCAGCTTCAAAAGGAAATACAATTTCTCCCGCTGAATTAAAAGATGCAGTTACATCAAAAACCAACCCAATAGTATCAGTGTCAGTATCAATTTGATCAGCAGTGTCATCATCACTGCAACTTTGGAATGCAGTCATTCCAACAATAGCTAAAAGTAAAAATATTCTTTTCATAACTTGTTTTTTTATAGTTCATAAAGGTATCCCAAAAATAAAGCCAAAAAAAGATTTTTAAGAGAATTTTCGTAAATTTAATTTCACTTATATCTATTTCATGACACAAGAAAATCTAAAACTATACATGATAATGCTGGGCGCAACCCCAAATGGAAGGCTTACTGAACAGCATGATATTTTTTTCGGAATCGGTTCGTCTTTAAAAGAATTGGTTTCAGACATGAATGCTTTTTGGCCAGAAGCTTTGGGAAAAATCCACATTGATGTTTGGCGCGAAGTGACTGAAGTTGACGGATTTTCGATTGAAATCATTTCCAAAGAAACTGTTTTGGAGAATGCTGAAAAATTATTTTTCTTCAACCTTGGCGGCTATAAAGAGAATGAATTTGAAGAATATCATTATAAATTACTGACCGTTTCTGAAACTCTTTCTTTAGCTACGAAAACATCAAAACAGACCGCTTTTTACAAACATTATAATTTCAAAAACGAGTTTACAAAAGGCGCTACTTCACATATTGATGAAAAATATGGCGTGGATGTGGATGATGCTTACAATGTTCAAGACATTTTGGCCCCGCATTACAAAGAAAAATACCAGTTAAAAATTACGCCCGCTCCAGAAAAAGAAAAGGACCTATTGCATATCGGCTATGTCAAAATCAGCAGCTTGAAATAGGCGATCAAAAGACTATTTCTCTTTTGCGGAAGATGTTTTTCCACCTACGGAAGATGTTTTTCCGCTTGCGGAAGAATAATTGCGGGCTACGGAAGACATTTTTCTTTGGACGGAAGACATTTTTCCGCATACGGAAGACCTTTTTCCGTGGACGGAAGATCTTTTGCCACCTACGGAAGACTATTTTCCGCCGACGGAAGACCTTTTGCGGGCATCTTTTTTTCTGCCAAGTATTGTTTTTGCTGTATTGATTACAAAAACCATCTTTTTGATCAAATGAGCTTCCTTTTTAAGTGTATTTTCTTTAGGAGTAAAAAATTATTGATTTGAATTGACAGAAATACGATTCAAATAATCGTGAAGAAAAGGGGAAAGATCAATTTTATGCAACTTTGCTCGGTGATTTAAAATTGGCCATTGGATGAATTTTTCATTCGTGAGATAAAACTCTAGATTTTTTTTGTGGGCAATTCCTTCTACTTGGCGAAAAGGGAGTTTTAGTTCTATTTTTCGCTTATTTCCAGAGAAAAAATCATTATTTTTAAAGTCATATAGCAGATAAATGAAAGGCATCTGTATTTTGCTGTAACCGCTCAACACTATGATTTTTTGATTTTCTAAATAGGTCGCTCCGGTAATCAATCCGTTGACATCAAAAGTAGTTTTCAACTTTGCGATGTGTTTCCCCGGAACTTTCGAAAGGCTATAAACACTGGTTTTTCTAGCTTTCCATTGCTTTGTAAATATAAAAATGCTGTCTTTTGAAACTATGAAAGCTTCACCGTCAAAGTTGGTTTTGTTGCTCTTCATGATGCTGAAATCCGTCTGGTCTTCATATGAAAAATGAATGGTGTCAATCACTGGATTTTCTAAAAGTAATGACTGTTTTTCTATCCTTAAGATATGCAGTTTTTTGCTATTGGCATTTACGTTATTTCCAAAATCACCAACATATAGGAAAGCGCTGTCTTGCGAAATCTCTTCCCAATCTCTATTCGAAGTTTTAGGCAGATGATATGATTTGAGAATTTTGCCCGAAGTTTCATCAATTGAATGGATGGAAGTATCAGTATCATCGTTGATCGTCAAAAATGCGTTGTTCCAATAAATCAATCCGGAAGTCTCTTCAACTTTAGAATCTAAGGGCTTAGAAAAAAGAGGTTTTATTTTTTTATTTGTATAAGAACAGCTTCCATCATTGACAGTCGCTTTTGGATTATAGTTTTTTGAGCTGGCATCTGTGCAACCTGAAATTTGGGCGATAGCTTTAGAAAAAAATAGCAAGAAAAAAATACTGCAAAGAAATTTCATATTCTGATTTTATACAAAACTAGAGAAAATAAACAAATTTGAGTTTCAAAATTTATACTTCCTTTAACACGTGTTGATAACGCATAATCGTTTCCTTATTAGTAATTTAGATAGAGAGAAAAATTACACCTTTAAATTACACACTATGAATAAACTGGGACCAATCATCATTATCGAAGACGATAGGGACGACCAGGAAATTTTAGCAGAAATCTTCCACAAACTTGACTACGAAAACGAAATTATTTTTTTTGAAAATGGATTCAAGGCTTTTGATTACCTCATTGAATCAAAAGTGCAGCCGTTTTTAATTCTATCAGACTTGAATATGCCCATGATTAGCGGGTTTGAGCTTCGTGATAAAGTGTATAATAATGCTGATCTTAAATTGAGATGCATACCTTATCTGTTTTTTACGACTTCCACTTCCCAAAAAGCAATAATTGAAGCGTATTCTAAATCGATTCAAGGTTTTTTTGTAAAACCTACCAACTTTCAAGACCTTGAAAAAACGATGAGAAGAATTGTAGAATATTGGCAGGAATGCGTTTCGCCTGATGCGGTCTATTAATTGATTCGCCTATCTTCTGTTTTTTAGTATCTTTAGCCAAACAAAAATAAACAAAATGGATTTTACACAAAAAATGCTACGTGATGACGCCCTGAAAGGAAAAGTAATTGTGGTAACAGGCGGCGGAAGCGGTCTTGGAAAAGCAATGACAAAATATTTTTTAGAGCTTGGCGCCAAAGTAGCTATAACTTCTAGAGATTCAGAAAAACTAAGAAAAACGGCGGATGAACTTGAAAAAGAAACCGGTGGCGAATGCCTTCCAATTGCTTGTGATGTTCGTCATTATGAGCAAGTTGAAGTAATGTTGGGAGAAGTTTTGAAAAAATTTGGAAAAGCAGATGTGCTTCTTAATAATGCTGCCGGAAATTTTATTTCTCCAACAGAAAGATTATCTGCAAATGCTTTTGACACCATTATTGACATTGTTTTAAAAGGTTCAAAAAATTGCACATTGGCATTTGGAAAACATTGGATTGATACAAAGCAAGAAAGTTCAACTATCTTAAATATCGTAACTACTTATGCTTGGACAGGATCGGCTTATGTTGTTCCTTCCGCTACGGCAAAAGCTGGCGTTTTGGCAATGACGCGAAGCCTTGCTGTGGAATGGGCAAAATATGGAATTCGTTCAAATGCAATTGCACCAGGGCCGTTTCCAACTAAAGGTGCCTGGGACAGATTATTGCCTGGCGATCTCGCTGAAAAATTTGACATGGCAAAAAAAGTACCATTGAAAAGAGTCGGCGATCATCAAGAATTGGCAAATTTAGCAGCTTATCTTGTTTCTGATTTTTCTGCGTATGTCAATGGAGAAGTCATCACAATTGATGGCGGCGAATGGTTAAAAGGAGCAGGACAATTCAATCTTTTGGAAGCAATTCCTGAGGAAATGTGGGACATGCTGGAAGCTATGATCAAATCAAAAAAAGATAAATAGTTTTTATTCTTAACTCGTTATATCAAAAAGGATTATATGTTATTAAACAATTTGGTAACATATAATCTTTTAAATTTTATTTAGACTTATTATAAATTGCCTTATATTTGCGGCAAATTATAATAACTCCAAATATAACGATTATGAAAAAAACTCTACTTACTGCAGGTTTATTCTGCCTCTCTTTAATTGCAAATGCACAATGTACAGCTGTTACAGCTTTCAACGAAACTTTTGCAAATTTCACAAACGGAGCCTTGCCACAAAACTGCTGGACAGGAAGTACCGGAAGCCCAAAATTATTGGTTGCAGCTTCTGGAGCTGACAAAGCGCTTCAGTTATACGCTTTCGTGACTCCGACTGTTCCATTTTATGTAGTAAGCCCAGAGCTTGCTTCGATCGATGGAAATAATAAAATTTCATTTGTTTCACAATATGTTACAGGTTCTGCAACTGGAGGCATTATGACTATTGAAGTAGGAACAGTAGCAACTGCTACTGATTATGGATCTTTTCAAGTGATTGCTACACAAACGGTTTCTGCAGCAAATCCTTCTTTTTCAACAGTTGTACCAGCTTCAGCTCACAAATTTGTTGCTTTTAAAGTTGTTGCAGATTTAGCTCACACTGTTGTAACCATTGACAATATTGTTTATGAGCCGAATCTTAGCGTTGGAAAATCTGACATTAATGCTTTTAACGTTTATCCAAATCCATCAGTTGACAGAAACGTTACAATTTCTTATAATAATAATGTGGTCGCAAGCGATAAAAATTCTGTAGCAGTTTACAACTTGGCTGGCGCAAAAGTTTTTGAAACTAAAATGCAAGAAAATACGCAAATATTAAACCTTTCAGAATTGGCTTCAGGAATTTACATCTTGAAATTGCAATCAGGAACCAATGTTGCAACTAAAAAACTTGTGTTGAAATAATATCAGTTTGGCCAAAAGCCAAAAAACATAGTTCAAAGCCGGAAGAAATCTTCCGGCTTTTTTATTATTCACCTATTTGAGATTGTTAACAAAATAGATTTTCAAAACCCATAATTAATTGTATTTTTACGGTTCAAAATTTTAGAAATTAGATGGGCAAAATCATTGCTATTGCAAACCAAAAAGGCGGCGTTGGAAAGACAACAACGTCAGTAAATCTAGCAGCTTCCTTGGGAGTTTTAGAAAAAAAAGTATTACTGATAGATGCTGATCCACAGGCAAATGCAAGCTCTGGATTAGGTATCGATATAGAAAATATAGAAATTGGAACTTATCAGATTGTAGAGCACAGCCATACTCCTGAAGAAGCAATATTGCAATGTTCAGCTCCAAATGTTGATATAATTCCAGCTCATATTGATTTGGTTGCCATTGAAATTGAACTTGTCGATAAAGAAAATCGCGAGTACATGCTGAAACAGGCATTGGAAAGTGTAAAAGATAAATATGATTATATATTAATCGACTGTGCGCCATCGCTGGGACTTTTGACCTTGAACGCGTTGACAGCTGCTGATTCTGTGATTATTCCAATTCAATGCGAATATTTTGCGTTGGAAGGTTTAGGAAAATTATTAAATACTATAAAAAGCGTACAAAAAATTCACAATCCAGATTTAGATATTGAAGGATTGCTATTGACAATGTATGATTCTCGCCTTCGCCTTTCAAATCAGGTAGTTGAGGAAGTTCAGAAGCATTTCCACGATATGGTTTTTGAGACTATTATTCAAAGAAATGTAAAATTGAGCGAGGCACCAAGTTTTGGAGAAAGCATCATTAATTATGACGCAACAAGCAAAGGCGCAACAAATTACATCCATCTTGCAGAAGAAATAATTAAGAAAAATACGAAATAGATTTATGACAAAAGCGATTAAAAAACAAGCATTGGGAAGAGGCTTATCTGCCTTATTGAAAGATCCTGAAAACGATATCAAATCGGTTGAGGATAAAAATGCAGATAAGGTTGTAGGCAATATTATAGAGCTTGAACTTGATGCTATTGAGATAAATCCGTTTCAGCCAAGAAGCAATTTTAATGAAGAATCACTTCAGGAATTAGCCACTTCGATTAAAGAATTAGGTGTAATTCAACCAATTACGGTAAGAAAATTAGAATTTAATAAATTTCAATTAATTTCTGGGGAAAGAAGGCTTCGTGCTTCAAAATTAGCGGGATTGACTTCAGTCCCGGCTTACATCAGGATTGCAAATGACAATGAATCTTTGGTTATGGCATTGGTGGAAAATATCCAGCGCCATGATTTAGATCCGATCGAGATTGCTTTGTCTTACCAAAGATTGATCGATGAAATTCAGCTGACTCAAGAACAAATGAGTGACAGAGTTGGTAAAAAACGTTCGACAATCGCCAATTATTTAAGATTATTAAAGCTAGACCCAATTATCCAAACTGGAATTCGTGATGGTTTTATTTCAATGGGACATGGACGCGCCATAATCACAATTGAAGATTTAGACGTTCAAACAGATATTTACCAAAAAATAGTAAGCCAAAATCTTTCTGTAAGAGAAACTGAAACTTTGGTAAAAAATTACCAAGAAAGTCTAAAACCCGCTCCTGCAAAACCTGCAAAAGGAACTGCTTTTGCTATTGATGAATCTGAGAAAAAAGCTATTGGTTCTTATTTTGGCACAAAAGTAGATGTAAAAGTAGCCAATAATGGAAAAGGAAAAATTACGATTCCGTTTCATTCAGAAGAAGATTTCAACCGAATCATCAAATTAATAAAAGGTTAGTGAAGAATTTAATTGCCATACTTTTTTTATTTTTCCTATCGGGAAATACGGCTTTTGCACAAGAAGAGCTCAGCATTGTTGTTCAAGATAGTATTAAAGGAGAAGAAATTAATCCGATTGCTCCGGCAAAGGCAGCTTTTTATTCTGCGATAGTTCCGGGATTAGGACAAGCATATAATAGACATTATTGGAAAATTCCAATAGTTTATGCAGCACTTGGAACTGGAATTGGAATCTATGCCTACAACAATAAAAATTACCATAATTATAGAGATGAATATAAAAGACGCCTCAACGGAACTGAAGAACTGAATGGAAAATATTCTTATCTAACTGATGCACAATTAATTTCTGCACAAAAGCAGTTTCAAAAAAACAGAGATTTATCATTGATTGTAACTGTCGGAATTTATATTTTAAATATCGTTGAAGCCAATGTAAGTGCGCATCTTCTGCAATTTAATGTTAGTGATAAGCTGACCGTTCGTCCTGATATTTACCAGAATGATTTGAATTACAAACAAAATCTGGGCGTTTCACTGAACTACAATTTTTAAGAATTTACCATGAAAATAGCGCTATTAGGATATGGGAAAATGGGAAAAGTGATTGAAAGAATCGCTCTTGAAAGAGGCCATGAAATTGTCATGAAAAAATCTGGAAAAGATACTTTTGAAGGTTTAGAAAAAGCAGATGTTGCTATAGATTTCAGTATTCCTGATGCCGCGGTCACCAATATTTCAACTTGTTTAAATTCAAATATGCCCGTCATTTCTGGCACAACCGGATGGCTTGATAATTATAACAAAATGGTTTCCTTATGCGAAGAAAAAAGTGGCGCTTTTATTTATGGTTCCAACTTTAGCCTTGGCGTAAATATTTTCTTTGAATTAAACGACCATTTGGCAAAAATTATGGCAAAATTCAGCCAATACAAAGTCGCAATGGAAGAAGTTCACCACACGCAAAAACTAGATACTCCAAGTGGAACTGCGATAACTTTGGCAAAAGGAATTATCGACAATTCTGATTATTCGAGCTGGGCTTTAGAAAATGCAAAAGAAGACGAAATTTTGATTGATGCAAAACGAATTGAAAATGTTCCTGGAACACACACAGTTGCTTACAATTCAGATGTGGACTCTATCGAAATTAAGCATACAGCCCACAATCGCGAAGGTTTTGCACTTGGCGCAGTCATTGCAGCTGAATGGATTCAAGATAAAAAAGGCGTATTCACTATGAAAGATGTGCTTGATTTAAAGTAACAAATTTCTAAAACTGAAGACATATACATTATAAAAAAATAAAAGATGACAATTACAGAATGGTTTATATTTTTCCTGATTATGCAAATCGTGCACTTCGCAGGAACTTGGAAATTGTACCAAAAAGCAGGAAGAAAAGCATGGGAAGCTGCGATACCAGTTTATAATGCAATTATTTTAATGCAAATTATCAACCGTCCGAAATGGTGGGTGATTTTGCTTTTTGTGCCTATTGTCAATCTGATTATGTTTCCTGTCGTTTGGGTTGAGACTTTGAGAAGCTTTGGCAAAAACTCAACTGTTGACACTATTTTAGGCATCGCAACTCTTGGACTTTACATCTACTATATTAATTATACTCAGGATGTAAAATATATTGAAAATAGAAGCTTGCATCCTGCAAATAAAGGAGCTGACACGGTTAGTTCTTTATTATTTGCAATTGTTGTGGCCACTTTGGTCCATACTTATGTGATGCAGCCGTTTACAATCCCTACAGGATCTTTAGAAAAAACGCTTTTGGTTGGTGATTTTTTATTTGTAAGTAAAAATCATTATGGCGCGAGAACTCCAATGACAACAGTAGCTTTGCCGATGGTTCATGATACAATTCCTGTGTTAAAAACTAAATCATATTTGAATAAGCCACAGCTTCCCTATTTTAGATTTCCTGCTTTTGAAGACATAGAAAAAAATGATATTGTGGTTTTCAACTGGCCAACAGATACTGTTTTAGATTTTAAAGGAACGTATTCAAATGGTATCAGAAAACCAATAGATAAAAAGACGAATTATGTAAAAAGATGTGTTGGGACTCCAGGTGATAGCTTATCTTTTGTGGATGGAATTGCTTTTATTAATGGTAAAGAATTAAAACTTTCTGATAGAGCAAAAGTGCAATATTCTTATGAAGTTGCCACAGTTGGCGGTAGTATGCTTGATCCAGATTATCTGACAAAAGACTTAAAAATTTATCCTACAGATGTTGGATTCAACAGAGAAAATAATACTTATTTCTTCATCTCTTTAACGGAAGAAAATGCTGCGATTTTAAAGAAAAATCCTTTAGTTCAAAGCGTTACAAGATTGATTTCTAAAAAAGGAGAAAATACTGATCCAAGAATCTTCCCTCACACGAAAAGCTGGAACCAAGATAACTTAGGTCCGATTTATATTCCTCAAGCTGGAAAAACAGTAAAACTTGATAAAGAATCATTGCCTTTCTATAAACTTATTATTCAAGAATACGAGAAAAATGACCTGAAAGTCAATGGCGATGAAATCAAAATTAATGATCAAGTTGTAAATTCTTATACTTTCAAGCAAGATTATTATTTCATGGTCGGCGACAACCGTCATAATTCATTAGACAGCCGCTATTGGGGATTTGTTCCGGCAGATCACATTGTTGGAAAACCAGTATTTATTTGGATGAGCTTAGATCCAACAATTCCTTGGTCAAAAGCAATTGATAAAATCAGATGGGAAAGATTGTTTACGACAGTCGGCGGCGATGGCGAACCCGTTTCTTATTTCTTAATCTTTGCAATTCTTTTGGCAGGTTACATCATAGCCGATTTTATCATCAAAAGGAAGAAAAAGAAAGCTTCTAAATATTAAGATTGCCTCATGAATATTCTCATTCATCCTACCTATTTTCCATCGGTAAGCCAGTTTGCTGCGATGGTTCAGGCCGATTCGATTACGTTTGAAATGGAAGACAATTTCCAAAAACAGACCAATCGAAACAGAATGTATATTTACAGTCCCAATGGTGTTCAATTATTGAATATTCCAGTAAAACATTCGTTGGTTGGAAGACATCAGAAAACAAAAGATGTAAGAATTGAAGATGCTTTTGACTGGCAGAAACAGCATTTTAAATCTTTGGAAGCTGCATATCGGACTTCTCCTTTCTTTGAATATTTTGAAGATGACCTCGCTCCTATTTTCCAGAAAAAACACAAATTTTTGATGGATTTGAATTTTGAAGCAATGGAAATAGTTTCTTCTTGTCTTGGATTTGATTTTCAGTATAAAAAAACTACAGAATATTTTCACGAAGCACCTGATTTTTCAGATTTCAGACCTTTGGCAAACGGAAAAAAAGACACTTACCAATTTGATCCTTACACGCAAGTTTTTGAAGAAAAACAAGGTTATTTGAATAATCTGAGCATTCTTGATCTTTTATTTAACGAAGGCCGTTATGCGATGGAATATTTGAAAAAGCAAGAATTATAATTTTAAAAAATAATATCAAAAAAAACTTCAGATTATTAAATCTGAAGTTTTTTTTGATTCATAATGTAAAGAAAAAATCTATTTCTCAATCGCCAAGCGCGTCATTATTGGAAAATGATCTGAATTTACAAAGTCAGGAAAATTTTCAAATTTTTTGACTTTCATTTTTTTATCTGCAAAGATATAATCGATTCTTGCTGGGTAATAATTGAAGTTATACGATTTCCCAAAGCCATTTCCAGCTTCTTCGAATGCATCATTCAAATCACCACGAATACTGCGATAAACGAAAGAAAAAGCACTGTTGTTCATATCTCCGCAAATAATTTCTGGGAGATTGCTGTCCTTTTTGTGATTCATTATAATTTCCGCTTGCTCTTGCTGTTCTTTAAAAGCTTCACTCATTCGCTTGATTATCTTTTTCGATTTTTGCTCACTAATTCCATTAATATCTTCATTGATTTCGTGAACATCAGGCGTAATTTTTATGGATTGGAGATGAATATTATACACTCGAATTGTATCTGTTCCTCTTTTAATATCAGCATAAATGGCATTATTATTTGAATTTGGAAACACAATATCGCCTTTTCCAATTATTGGAAATTTAGAAAAAATAGCTTGTCCTGTTAAGGTCTTTTCACCTTTCATAAGCACATATTTATGTTTATATGCACGAAGATCTATTTTGCCTTCAGAATATTCCTGAATACATAAAATATCAGGATTTTTATCATTTATAAAATCTGCAATTACTTCAGGAACATCTTCACGAGGAATCCATTTGTATAAATTCAGAAGCCTTACATTATAGCTCATGACCGTAAAATCAAGATCGGTTTCAGGAAGATCAGTTTCTGAAAATTTATAAAATTTATTTATAAACGTAATCCCCATTAGTAAAACCAAAGACGAAAGCAGGATTTGTCGCTTCATCTGAATGCCCCAATAAATAAAAAACAGCAGGTTAAAGATCAACATTAAGGGTAAAACCAATGTTAATACGGATAGAAAAGGAAATAATTTAGGAGCCAAAAATGGTAATATATAAGCAACGAAAGTCAATACAGTCAAGACTATATTGAAAAAAAACATTACTTTATTGAACCATGAAAGGTTTTTCATATTCGGAATTAGGGGTAAAATCTAGTTACATGGTAAACTTACAAATTTATTTTCCTGCTTTAAAAAGAAATTCTTTTTCTTCTTTCGTAAGGCTGTCATAACCCGATTGGCTGATTTTATCTAAAATTTCATCTATTTGTTGTTGCGACTTATCTTTTGTTACAATCTTGCTGGTAGTTTTTTGTTGTGGCTTGATCGGATTTCGATGCACTTTTTTAAACGGAGTTCCTTTTTTTGGTTTAAAAATATTGGCAAAAAAGTCAATAATTCTAGTTACAATCAAGCTAAGATCCGTTCCATTTTGTAACATTTTAATATACAAAAAACCAAAAAATCCACCTCCTAAATGTGCAATATGACCGCCCATATTATTTGCTGGCAATTGAATCAAATCTAGAATTAAAAAAACTGCCGCAATGTGCCAAAGCTTTACATTTCCAATCAATAAAAGGCGCAATTCATATAAAGGAGCATAAGTTGCAGAAGCAATCATAATTGCCATTATAGCTGCAGAAGCTCCGACTAATGGCGCAACAATTCCGAGTAGAAAAAAAGTTCCTACAAAAATAAGGCCTGCAAAAATGGCCGCTAAAATATATAATCCGAAAAATTGTTTCTGCGTAAAAAAAGTCAGAAAAAGTCTCGAAGCAAAGTTTAAAACTAAGAGATTGAAAACCAAATGCCAAAAATCTGCATGAAGAAATGCATACGTAATCAGCGTCCAAGGCTTAAATACCAACTCAGAAGGAGAAGAAGAAAGCTGTAATGTAAATAAGATTCTCAAAAACAATTCGGGCATAAAAGCCTTTAGCAAGAAAAGCACGATAGCAATTCCGATATTCCAAAAGATAAGTTGCATGGCAATGCCACCGCTTTTATATTGCAATTTTAAGTCATCAATAATTCCCATAAATCAATAGATTAATTCCAGCGATTGCCGTGTGTTTGGTTTTTCTTCCAGTACCACATCATAAAAAAGCCAATCAATGCGCCGCCAATGTGGGCAAAATGGGCAATATTTCCTCCTCCGAAAAGAGAAATTCCGGTAACTCCAGAAAACAAATCAAGTAATAATACTCCAGGAACAAAATATTTTGCTTTTATTGGAACAGGGATAAAAAGCATCATCAATTCTGCGTTTGGAAACATAAAAGCAAAAGCTACCAATAAGCCATAAATTGCTCCAGACGCTCCAACTGCAGTACCCAAATATGCTCCAGTAAAATTTTCAAAGCCTGATTTTCCTAAAATTGCTGGCCAATTATTATTAAACATGCCCTTATTAAGCAATTCCATAATTTCAGGTTTTGAAATCCCAGAATTGACCAATGTATTTATTCCATCCTGAAAGAAATAATAATTAACACCACTATGAATCAAAGCAGCTCCAAGTCCGCATGAAATATAAAAGAATAAAAATTTTTTTCCTCCCCAAAAATGTTCGAGGGCAGAACCAAAAGAATACAAGGCAAACATATTAAACACAATATGCATAAGATTTGGCATGGGAGCATGCATAAACATGTGTGTAAATAATTGCCAAGGTTGAAAATTTGGATTTTCAAAGAAATAAAGCGAAAGATAACGATACGCTTCCTCATTAGGAATCAGTTGCGAACCAATAAAAAATATAACATTAATAATCAGCAACTGCTTGACTACAGGGGTGATGTTCATCATATGGCAAATTTTTTGTCTAGATCTTCAACACGCATGGTGATGAAGGTCGGTTTATGAAAAGGAGAAACATTTGGTTCTTTGCAGGCAAAAAGTCCATTTAGGAGATTTTCCTGTTCCTTTTCGGTTAAATAAGTTCCGGTTTTCACAGCTAAGCTTTTGGCCATTGATTTTGCAATCGAATCATTTTGGCTGAAACTGCTTTCTGGAATTCCGTCTTGAAGATCACTCAACAATTGTTCCAATAAAATCGAAACCTCACTTTCTGACACATTGACGGGAAGTCCTGATATCACAACGCTGTCTTCATTTATTTCTTCGAAAACAAAACCTGTATTGACTAACGAAAGCTGTAATTCGGTAATCAGATTTATTTCTGAAGAAGAAAAATATAAATTTAAAGGAAACAATAATTGCTGGCTCGACGCTTGATAAACGGTCATATTGGTTAAAAATTGCTCGTACAAAACACGCTGGTGCGCACGTTGCTGGTCAATAATTACCATTCCAGATTTTATCGGGCTGACGATATATTTTTTATGAATTTGATAGGTTCTGTGAACCGCTTCCTCAATTTCTTTATCATTGAAAAGCGAACCAGTCACTTCTTCAGACTCAAATTCAATATCATCGATTGGCGTGATGGTTTCAACTTCCTGCTTTAATCCAACATACAAACCTTCCCAACTTGAAGTTTCAGGTTTTTTTGAATAATTGTAGCTTGAAGCATTTGAACTAAAACTAGAACCGCCATTTCCGTAAGATTTTGCTGGAGATGGATTTCCAAACGGATTAAAATTCGCATCCACTTGAATTATAGGCATCGAAGCTTCTTTTCCTTCGTATCCATATGGCGTATCTAAATTAGCATCGCGGTCAAAATCTAAAACCGGAGCGACATTAAATTGTCCCAAACTATGTTTTATCGAAGACCTTAAAATCGCATACAAAGCATGTTCGTCGTCAAATTTTATTTCTGTTTTTGTCGGATGAATATTGATATCTATTGTATTTGGAGGCACATTCAAGTAGATAAAATAACTCGGTTGCGAGCCGTCTTTCAGCAAACCTTCGTAAGCAGCCATGATCGCATGATGCAGATAACCGCTTTTAATGAAGCGATCATTTACGAAGAAAAACTGTTCTCCCCTATTTTTTTTTGCAAATTCAGGCTTGCTTACAAATCCTTGAATCCCAACAATTTCTGTGCTTTCTTGAATCGGAACCAATTTTTCATTCGTCTTTCCAGAAAAAACATTTACAATTCTTTGGCGAAAATTTGAGGCTGGAAGATTAAACATTTCGCTTCCGTTGTGATACATCGTAAAATGAATATTTGGATGCGCCAAGGCAACACGCTGAAATTCATCCACAATATGGCGACTTTCAACAGTATCTGACTTCAAGAAATTTCTTCGTGCCGGAATATTGAAAAATAAATTTTTTACGGAGAAAGAAGTTCCTTTTGGCAAAACAGCCACTTCTTGAGAAATAAATTTGCTTCCTTCAATTATCAAATGTGTTCCGAGTTCATCTTGATCTTGTCGCGTTTTCATTTCTACGTGAGCAATCGCCGCAATGGAAGCCAATGCTTCACCACGGAAACCTTTTGTATGCAAAGAAAATAAATCTTCCGCCAAGCGAATCTTTGAAGTAGCATGTCGCTCAAAACACAAACGCGAATCGGTCACGCTCATTCCAAGTCCGTTATCGATGACTTGCACCAGCGATTTTCCGGCGTCTTTGATAATTAATTTTATATCTGTGGCTTTAGCATCGACCGCGTTTTCAAGAAGTTCTTTTACCACAGAAGCTGGCCGTTGAACGACTTCTCCCGCAGCAATTTGATTGGCAACGTGATCAGGAAGCAATTGAATTATACTGGACATTCTATGAATTTGATTGACTTTCAAAGTTACGCAATAAAAGCTAAAATTTGAAGTTTGGTTTTATGAAAATTAGAAAGTTTTACACATAAAAAAACCTATTTCTTGTAACGGAAATAGGTCTTAAAATATTTTAAAATTATTTTTTTTATAAGGAAGACTGCTGTCTCAAATAACCCATTTTTATCGCCGCAATCGCCGCTTCGGTTCCTTTATTTCCATGGATTCCTCCACTTCTGTCAATTGATTGCTGTTCGTTATTATCTGTCAATAAACAGAAAATCACAGGAACATCCGTTTGAATATTCAAATCTTTGATTCCTTGCGTAACGCCTTCGCATACGAAATCGAAATGTTTTGTTTCACCTTGAATCACACAGCCAATTACAATAACGACATCCACTTTTTGAGTATCAATCATTCTTTTTGCGCCATAAATCAATTCAAAGCTTCCCGGAACATTCCATCTCACAATATTTTCCGGAAGTGCATCACAATCTAAAAGCGCTTTTTCTGCTCCAGAAAAAAGACCTTCCGTGATTTTGTCGTTCCATTCAGAAACAACAATCCCAAACCGAAAATCTTTCGCGCTTGGGATTGTATTTTTATCGTATTCTGATAAATTTTTATTTGCTGTAGCCATTAAATTTCAGATTTCAGATTTCAGATTTCAGAAATTAAACTGAAACTTGAATTCTAATTATTGTGCCAAACCGATTAAAGCGTCAATGTTTTGAGCTTCTGGAGTCGCTTCATATTTCTCTTTAATTTCAGTAAAATATTTCAAAGCGTCTGCTTTTTGATTCAAAGTCAAGGCAGTTTGACCTGCTTTTAATAAGAAACGTGGCGTTGTAACATCATTTTTATTTGACTCAGATGCTTTTACATAAAAATTTAAAGCTTCTTTTGGCTGGTTCAATTGTGAATAAGCATCACCGATAGCGCCAGTTGCAAGAGCAGAAGTAACCAAATCTTTACCTTTGTAAGATTCTAAATATTCAATAGCTTCTTTATATTTTTTTGTATGCAATAAAGCCATACCAGCATTATAATTTGCGATATTTCCAGCATCAGTTCCAGAATAATCTTCTGCAATTTGGATGAAACCTGGTTTTCCTTCAGAAACTTTCAAAGAAAGTGCAAAAAGAGAATCACTTACTTTTGGGTCAGTTGCATCAAGAGCTTCTTGAAAATGCTTTTGAGCTACAAACATTACGTCTGCCGCATCATTTTCTTTTGGCTCTGCTACAAATTTATTATATCCTAAATATCCAAGTGCCGCAACAGCAATCACTCCAATAAAAATGAAAATTCCTTTTTGGTTTTTAGCAACCCATTCTTCGGTTCTAGAAGCACCTTCATCCAAAGAATTGAAAACTCCAGCAGTTGTACTGTCTTTTTCTGAGATAGTATCTATTGGGTCTTGTTCGAATTCATTTTCTTCTTCTGGTTTTGGAGCCTTATATCCTCTTTTATTATACGTTGCCATTAATTTTTAATTTAGTGAGGTGCAAAAATAAAATTTTTATTCAAATGTAAAAGATGTTTTTGTCGTTATTTTTCAATAATTTGCACACTCTTAAAAAAAGTAGCCCAAAAAATTCAAAGTTCTCACTATCAGCTGGCATTTGCAGATGTATTTAAAAAAAATTTCGGTATTCAATTATAAAAATTTTTCGGAAGCCAATTTCGACTTTGACAGCAAAATAAATTGTTTTGTTGGAAAAAACGGCATTGGAAAAACGAATGTGCTTGATGCAATCTATCATTTAGCCTATGGAAAAAGCTATTTTAATCCGTTGGCAGTTCAAAATATCAAGCACAATGAAGAGTTTTTTGTAATTGATGGAGAATTTGAAAAAGATGACCGAAATGAACAGATTGTCTGCAGCTTGAAAAAAGGCCAAAAGAAAATTTTGAAAAGAAATGGAAAGCAATATGATAAATTTTCAGATCATATTGGCTTTATTCCTTTAGTCATAATTTCGCCTGCTGATCGAGATTTGATTGTGGAAGGAAGTGAAACGCGACGAAAATTTATTGATACGGTAATTTCTCAATTAGACTCAAATTACCTTCAAAAATTAATTCAATACCAGAAAATCATCAGCCAGCGAAATGCACTTTTGAAGTATTTTGCCATCAATCATGTTTTTGAAAAAGATACCTTAAGTATATATAATGAGCAATTACAAGAATTAGGGCATTTAATTTTCAATAAAAGAAAGCAATTCTTAGAAGATTTTCTTCCTATTTTTAACAAGCACCATCAAGCGATTACTGGCAATGCAGAAACTGTTCAAGTGGTTTATGAAAGCCAACTTCATGAAAAAGAACTTATTGCTTTATTGGAAGAAAATCTGGCAAAAGACCGCATGTTGCAATACACAAGTTCTGGGATTCACAAAGACGACTTGTCTTTTGAGATTGACCATCATCCGATAAAGAAATTTGGCTCGCAAGGACAGCAAAAATCTTTTTTGATTGCACTTAAATTAGCACAATTTGAATTTGTAAAAAAAACCAGCAAGCAAAATCCGATTTTGTTATTTGATGATATTTTTGACAAATTAGATGAAACCAGAGTAGCAAAAATTATCGAAATGGTAAATCATGATGATTTTGGACAATTATTTATTTCAGACACCCATCCTGAAAGAACTGAGGCGTTGGTAAAAACTATGCATCAAAGTTTTAAAATTTTCAATTTGTAAAATTGTTAATTCTTACCGAATGTTATTTTTTTACTTAAAACATTCTTAAAACGTAATTTTTATTTTGAAGCTATATATTTTTTCTTACATTTGACAATACAGGACAAGATACCACTATCTAAATGTTCCTAATTTTACAAAATCACAATAAAACAGCTTGCTTTATAACACCCTATAATTGCCTAAAAAATATTGCATTAATTTTAACCCCCCTAAAAAATGCTAGCTACCTTTAAACACAGAAAAAAAATCCACCTTTTACTTTTCATTGTTGCCATATTAATTCAAATTTTAGTTTTTAAATTTTGGTATGACCAAAACAGCAATGAAAACGAACTGACTGAATCATTCGAGAAAACGAGCAAGCAAAACCTTGTCTTCACTTATTCAAATGAGGTAACGAAAAATTATTTTGATGCTGAAAATTCTTTCATGGGATATCTGCATGACTATGACCAAAATTCGCTTCTCGATTACCAAAATTCTTTAAAGAAAATGACTGCCTATTTAGACAGTTTGAATAGCTTGGTGGTCATAGACAAAGGCTTTTCTAAAAATATAAATTTTAAAAAAGCAAAAGAAAGACAAATCATCAAGCTTCGAAAAGAGTTAGATTCTCTTATAAAAGAAAGAATAAATCCTATCGCTGAAAATAGTGATGACAGATTTAACCTAAGAAATTATGACTATGCAAAAGTTTTAAATTCAATTGAATATGACACGGTTCAATCTGCAGATTCTCTTGCTTCAGAAAGTTTTTGGAAAAGAATCGGCAAGGCAATGAGAGGCAATTATGACGTTCAAAAAGAGATGATGAAAATTTCTATGAAAATGTCATATGGAACAGTCGAAAAAGTGGGAACTCCAGAAGAACAAATGGAAAATATTTTCAAAAGCACCCGAAAATACTACCAAAATGAATTTGGATCGCTAAGAAATACTTACTCAAACCTCAGGGAAACGGATAAGGAATTGATGACTATCAATAAAAAAATCTTGCGAAACAGTCAAGACATAATCCTGCTTTATAACGAAAGCGTTCAGCAATCAAACCGCGAACAATTTGAAGGCGCTCTTGAGAACTTAAAAGACAAACGAAACCTTATAATAATCCTGATTTGCGCAATGGCAATTTGTACTTTGCTTCTTATTTTTTCTTCGATTTACTCTTATATATATGAAGAAAATCTTGCGTTAGCTAAAAATGCCGCTGAAAAAAATCTGGATTTTAAAAATCGTATTATCGGAATGCTGAGCCACGAAATGCGTTCGCCTTTAAACATTATTTCAAATATTACTGCAAAAATGAAATCTTCATCTCCCGAAGATTCTAAAAACGAAGAAGTCAGTTTGCTGAATTTTACTTCAAATTCGCTTCAAATTACGGTAAACCAGATTCTAGATTTCTTTAAAAATGAAAATGGAAAGTTGGTTTTATATAACTCAAAAGTAAATTTGAAAAATGAAACTTCATCGATTCTCCAATCTTTGAAATCTTTGGCGGAAGCTAAAAAAATCGCACTTATTTCTCATGTCGACGATTCGATGAGCAAGGAAGTTTGGGCTGATAACGGAAAAATTCACCAGCTTTTTTATAACATAATAGGAAACGCGCTAAAATTTACATCAAAAGGAAGCATTACTGTTACTTGCGGTTTTACTGAAATTGAAAACAGGATACGTTTTGATGTAAAAATTAAAGATACCGGAGCTGGAATTCCAAAAGAAGATTTAGATAAAGTCTTTGACAAATATTACCAAAGTAAAAATTTAAAGGAGCAAATCAGCTTTGGAGCAGGACTTGGACTAAATTTATGCAAAGAAATTGTAGAACTTTATGGGGGAGAAATTACAATCAACAGCGAACTAAATAATGGAACAGAAATTCAATTTTACCTACTTTTAGACAAAGCGGAAGACAATCAGCATACGAGCAAAACTAAATTAATCAATGGCTTTTCGGAGCAAAAAATCAAAGCAGTTGTTGTGGATGACGACCTTATGATTAACGCAATTTTAAAGAAAATGCTTTCGGATGTTAATTTCAGCGTGGCGAATTTTACCTCAGAAAAACCGGCAAAAGAATATCTTGAAAATGAAGAAGCAGACATACTTATTACAGATCTTCAAATTGCAAATATCTCAGGAATTGAATTTATAAGAGATGTAAAAGCTATGAAAAACAAGAATAGCCAGATTCCGATTATTGCAATCACTGGCGACGCATCGCTGACTCCTGCTGATCTTCCAAATATTCAAGCGCAAGAAATTTTGATCAAGCCGATTGACAAAGAAGAGCTTTACACCAAATTATTAAATATTCTGGAAGATAAAATAAAATAATTTTGTTATATTGTTATTACCGTAATAACTCAATAATTATATAAAATGCTTTCACAAAAAATATTGCAATTTCTTGAGGATTTAAAGACCAATAATAATCGAGAATGGTTTCATGACAATAAAGACAGCTACGAAAACTATAAAAAAGAATATACCAAATTAATTGAAGAGTTTTTAGAAGAAATGATTCCGATGGATGAGTCGCTTCGACATTTAGAACCTAAAAATTGCTCTTTCAGAATTGCGCGCGATATTCGATTTTCAAAAGACAAAACACCTTATAAAACCCACATGGGAATTTGGCTTTCTGGCGGTACAAAAAACACAAATCTTCCTGGATATTACATTCACATTGAAGAAGGAAAAAGTTTTATAGGCGGTGGAGTTTGGTGGCCGGATGCTGTAGATTTAAAGAAAATCAGAAAAGAAATCGCTTATTTCTACGAAGATTTACAAGAGATTTTAGAAGATAAAAACTTCAAGAAAGAATTTGGAGAATTTGAAAGAAACGATTCAAATTCTTTGAAAAATGCTCCAAAAGATTATGAAAAAAACCACGAAGCGATTGAATATCTGAAATTGAAAAGTTTTACTGCAGTGCAAAAATTGGATGACAGCCTTTTAAAAGATAAAGATTTTGTCAAAAAAGTTTCTAAAAAACTAATTGCATTGAAACCTTTGAATGAATTTTTAGAACGCGCACTTACAACCGAAGAATAATTATGAATTCCGAAAGGTTTGGATTACTTTTACAGCTTTAAAATGCTAGCTTATTTATGGAAATTCAATCAAATTTTTCTTTAAAAAAATACAACACTTTTGGCATTGAAGCCAAGGCAAAACAATTTGTTTCTGTACATTCTATTGAAGAATTAAAAACAGTTTTGCAAGAAAATCCAGAGAAGAAAAAATTTATTCTCGGTGGCGGAAGCAATATGCTTTTAACGCAAGATATTGATGCGCTTGTGATTCACGTTGATTTAAAAGGGAAATTTATTCTCGAAGAAACAGAAGATTTTGTTTTTGTTCAAGCCAACGCTGGCGAAAACTGGCATGAATTTGTGCTTTGGGCAATCGGACAAGATTTTGGTGGCATTGAAAACATGTCGCTGATTCCTGGAAATGTCGGCACTACTCCAATTCAAAATATCGGCGCTTATGGAACAGAAATTAAAGACACTTTTTTTTCTTGCCAAGCAATAGATATCAAAACTTTAGAAACCAGACATTTCACTAAGGAAGAATGCAAATTTGGCTATCGCGAAAGCATTTTCAAAAATGAAGCAAAGGACAAATATATCATTACTTCTGTAGTTTTTAAGCTGACAAAACACAGCCACAAAATCAATATTTCTTATGGAGATATTGCAGCAGAACTTACAAAGAAAGAAATTGTTGTTCCGACTCTGATTGATGTCAGCAATGCCATTATTGCCATTCGACAAAGCAAGCTTCCTGATCCAAAAGAATTGGGAAACAGTGGCAGTTTCTTTAAAAATCCGATAATTCCAAAAAGCGATTTTGAGAGAATCCATCTTTTAAATCCTGAAATGCCAAGTTATAGCGTTTCTGAAACAGAAGTTAAAGTTCCGGCTGGCTGGCTGATTGAAAAAGCCGGTTTTAAAGGAAAACGCTTTGGTGACGCAGGAATTCATAAAAATCAGGCGTTAGTTTTGGTAAATTATGGCAATGCAACCGGACAAGAAATTTTAAATGTTTCAAAAGATATCCAGAAAACTGTGAAAGAGCTATTTGGAATTGAAATTGAGGCAGAAGTGAATGTGATTTAAACAAATTTATGTATATACCCGACATCTTTAAAAATGAAAATGAAGCTGAGATAAGAGAATTTTTAGATAAAAACAGTTTCGGGATTTTAGTAAATCAAACGAATGGAAAGCTTACTGCGACTCATATTCCATTAGAATTTGATAAAAATGAATTTGGAAAAAATGTTTTATATGGTCATCTTTCTATAGAAAATCCGCAATGGAAAAGTTTTTCAAAATCAGATAAAGTGCTTGCTATTTTTTCAGGACCGCACAGCTATATTTCTTCTTCTTGGTATGACTTTGAAAATGTGCCAACATGGAATTATATTGCCGTTCATATTTATGGAACTATAAAAATTTTATCCGAAGAAAAACTTTTAGAGACTTTAAAGAAACTCGTCGACAAATATGAAGCGACTTCTGAAAACCCAGTAAAAATGGAAGAATTTTCTAGAAAAACCTTGATGCAGACTCGAGCAATTGTTGGCTTTGAAATTGAAATTGAAGAAATTCAGGCTTCAAAAAAGCTTTCTCAAAATCGAGATGAGAAAAATTTTCAGAATATCATTTCCGAATTAGAAAAAATAGATGATTTCAATTCAAATTCTATAGCTGAAGAAATGAAAAAATGCCCAAGACACTAACGAATTTATGTTCTTTTTTTTATTTTGATTTGATTCGTAATATTCATTTTTCAATCGTACCTTTGCACACATTTTTAAAAAAGGATAAGCTTATATGTTGACCATTATTTTCTATGCATTTATTGCAGTTGTAGCCGTTCAGCTATTTTATTATCTTATTGTTTTCGGAAAGTTTTCATTCGCAAAACCACAAACCAGCACTCCAAAAAGGATTCCTATTTCGGTAATTGTTTGTGCCAAAAATGAAGAAGAAAATGTGAAGAAATTCATTCCGCTTTTAGCAGAACAGAATTATCCAGATTATGAAATCATCTTGATTGACGATGCTTCAAGCGACGATACTTTAGACGTTTTTGAAGAATTTGAAAAGCAATATTCTAACATTCGATTAGTAAAAGTTCAGAATAACGAAGCCTTTTGGGGAAACAAAAAATTCGCTCTTACCTTAGGAATTAAAGCAGCAAAAAATGAATATCTTTTGTTCACAGATGCTGACTGCTTCCCGACTTCCAATGAATGGATCAAGGAAATGAGTTCACAGTTTACCATGAGCAAAACCATCGTTTTGGGTTATGGAGCTTATGAAAAAATCCAAAAATCTTTCTTGAATAAAATCATCCGATTTGAAACTATGTTGACTGCTGTCCAATATTTTTCTTGGGCAAAAATGGGCAGGCCTTACATGGGCGTCGGAAGAAATTTGGCTTATAAAAAAGAAGAATTTTTCAATGTAAATGGTTTTATCGACCACATGAAAATACGTTCTGGAGATGATGATCTTTTCATCAATCAGGCTTCACATGCAAAAAATACAACGATTTGTTTTACGCCTGAAAGTTTTACTTTTTCAGAGTCTAAAAAAACTTTCAAAGATTGGTTTGACCAAAAAAGACGCCATGTTTCGACAGCTTCTTTTTACAAACCTTTTGACAGAATGCAACTAGCAGTGTTTTATTTATCGCAATTTTTATTTTTATTTTTTGCTATAATCTTGCTCGCTTTTCAATTTAATTGGATGATAATCGTGCCGATCGTTGTCGGAAGATATCTTTTTACTTGGATTTCTTTAGGCTATTCTGCAAATAAATTGAAGGAAAAAGACGTTATGTATTGGTATCCTATTATAGAAATCGTGCTCATATTCACTCAAATGAATATCTTTTTAACCAATAGCATCTCAAAACCAGTACATTGGAAATAAGCCTTCAAATAGAAAAAGCTAAAAATGGCGATCAGGTTGCCTTCACTTCATTATTGGATTATTACTGGAATGAAGTTTATGGCTTTATGTTGAAACGTACTGAAAATGAGACTAATGCAGAAGATATTACGATTGAAACTTTTGCAAAGGCTTTTGATAAGATTGCTACTTACAATCCTGAATTTCAATTTAATACTTGGCTGATTGCGATCGCAAAAAATGTGCATATTGACATGCTCCGCAAGAAAAAATCTGCCTTGTTTATTGATATTACAGACGAGGAAGACAATCAAGCCTATAATGTTGCCGACAGTTCGCCTTCTGCTGAAGATCAGTTAATTACACAGCAAAATCTTTCGCAATTGCTTAGGTTCATTAAAGAATTAAAACCTGCTTATCAAGAAGTCATCCAGCTTCGCTATTTTCAAGAACTCAGCTATCAAGAAATTTCCGAGCAATTGGAAGAACCTTTAAGCAATGTTAAAATAAAATTGCTTCGCGCCAAAAAACTGCTGGCTGAGATTATTAAAAACAAAAGGTAAACTTCCCTTAAAAAAGAATCATATAAAACTTCATCAAGCAATATTTTCAAAATATTGCTTTTTTTTATTCCACTCTTATATACATTATTTTTATTGAATTTAATTATATTTTAAAAATGTAATAAAAAATTTACCTTTTATACAATATACTTATTCTGTTTTGCGTTAATTTTTAAAATAATCAACAGCCAATGAAATGATTTCTACTTTAACTTTAACACTATGCAACCATGTCAAAACTAAGTATTTATGAAAACAGCTGGCTAGACCTTGTTTTCGAAGGTAGAAACAAAGAATACGGAGCGTATCAATTGCGTCAGCAAAACCCTCAAACTACGCTGAAAGCATTATTTTTTGGAACATTAATTTGTGCCTCATTGGTAAGTATTCCTGTGATTTCAGGATTATTAAGGGATGCGGAACCGGTCGCGGACAATCCTAATAATGACGGACCTATTGTTTTCGTAGATTTCATGCCTGAAAAGCCAATAATTGTAGAACCAAAACCAGAAACAGCAAAGGCTTCTGCTCCAGAAAAATCTTCTGCAAAACAAGATGTTTTTGTAATTCCTAAAGTTACTGACAATCAAACAGCTGTTACTGAAATGACGCTAATTGATAAGTCTGAAAAAACTGGCAGTACAGAAAATATCGGCGACAATCAAGGCGCTATTTCACTTGGCAATGGCACTCTTCATGGAACTGGAAAAGATCCTGAGACAGTTGTAAATACTGCAGAAAATGGAGGTGCTGGAATAGTAGATATTTATAGCTTACAGAAAAATCCTGAGTTTCCTGGCGGAATTAATAAGTTTTTAGAGTTGGTGGGAAGCAAATTTCGTACACCTGAAGATATTGAAAGCAAGCAGACGATGAAAGTATTTGTCTATTTTGTTGTTGAAAAAGACGGAAGCCTGACAAACATCAGCGTTTTGAGAGATCCTGGGCATGGTTTGGGAAAAGAAGCTATTAGGGTTTTAAAATCTATCAAGACAAAATGGAGTCCAGGGATTCAGAATAATCAGCCTGTAAGAACAGCCTATAATCTTCCAATCAGCGTGAAAATACAATAAGAATTTATTTGAGTTATATATTTTAAAAATCCTGTAAGTTCTTCTTACAGGATTTTTTTTTATAATGTCGACAAAGGTTGGCCTCTCAATATTGGTCCTGAAGTTTACAAAAATTCAAATGGTTTCTCAATTAGCCCTGATGTTCGCAAATATCCTTTTGTTCTGGGGTTCAGAACAAAAGATATTGCGAGACAGCAGGAATTTCTTATGCCGAAATTCACTTGCTTTTCGCTTCAAAAAAAGCACAAAATTCTTTTAAATCGAATGATTTTCGCTAACACGACATTAACGTATTAAATAAAAACATTCGTTATCTTTGTGCTTTGAAATTGAAACTATGGAAACTGTTTTAGATACACCAGTTTTACCTACGGGAAAGCCGAAATGGCTGAAGGTAAAATTGCCGATTGGACAAAAATATACTGAGCTTCGCGGTTTGGTTGACAAATATAAATTGAACACGATCTGCACGTCAGGAAGCTGTCCGAACATGGGCGAATGCTGGGGTGAAGGAACAGCGACGTTCATGATTTTAGGGAATGTTTGTACGCGTTCTTGCGGTTTTTGCGGTGTAAAAACGGGACGCCCTGAAACGGTGGATTGGGACGAACCTGAAAAAGTAGCGCGTTCAATCAAAATCATGAATATCAAGCATGCCGTGGTGACTAGCGTTGACAGAGATGACTTGAAAGACGGCGGTTCGATTATTTGGATTGAGACTGTAAAGGCGATCAGAAGAATGAATCCGAATACGACTTTAGAAACTTTGATTCCTGACTTTCAAGGAATTGAAAGAAACATCGATAGAATTGTGGAAGCCAATCCTGAAGTAGTTTCGCATAATATGGAAACGGTTAGAAGATTGACTCGCGAGGTTAGAATTCAAGCGAAATACGACAGAAGCCTAGCTGTTTTGAAATATTTAAAAGAGAAAGGCATCAACAGAACTAAATCTGGAATTATGCTTGGACTTGGTGAAACTGAAGAAGAAGTGATTCAGACTTTGCACGATTTGCGCGATGCGAATGTGGATGTAGTGACGATTGGACAATATTTGCAGCCTAGTAAAAAACATCTTCCTGTTAAGGAATTTATTACGCCAGATCAGTTTGCTAAATACGAGAAAATTGGCTTGGAATTAGGTTTCCGCCACGTGGAAAGCGGTGCTTTGGTGAGATCTTCTTATAAAGCGCAGAAACATATTTTATAAAAAAGTTTAACTGTCAAATCGTTTAATCGTGAGTGCGGTTAAACGATTTGACGTTTATACAAATAAACAAAAAACTTGAAAACTAGAATTGCCATAAATGGTTTTGGAAGAATTGGAAGAAATTTATTCCGCCTTTTGTTAAACCATCCTTCCATTGAAGTTGTTGCTATCAATGACATTGCAGATAACAGAACGATGTCGCATTTGATTAAATATGACAGTATTCATGGGGTTTTGCCGTTTGAATGTTCGTATGATGGGGACGGAATTATTGTTGACAACAAACATTATCTTTTCTTCCACGAAAGAAGCATTTCTAATTTAGATTGGAAATCGCTCGACATTGATGTTGTTGTTGAAGCTACCGGAAAATACAAGACTTTTGAAGATATTAATTTTCATATTTTGGTTGGCGCAAAAAAGGTAATTCTTTCTGCTCCATCAGAAACAGAGAAGATTAAAACGGTGGTTTTGGGCGTTAACGAAAACATTCTTGACGGTACTGAAAAAATCATTTCGAACGCCAGCTGTACTACTAATAATGCAGCGCCGATGATCAAAGTTATCAATGATTTGTGCGGTATTGAGCAAGCTTATATTACGACAGTTCACTCTTACACGACCGACCAAAGTCTTCACGATCAACCTCATAAAGATTTGAGAAGATCTCGTGGCGCAGCGCAATCTATTGTTCCAACGACTACTGGAGCGGCAAAAGCGTTAACAAAAATATTTCCAGAATTGGAAGGAAAAATTGGAGGAAGCGGTATTCGCGTTCCCGTTCCGGATGGTTCTTTGACGGATATTACCTGCTATGTAAAACGCGAGGTTTCGATTGAAGAAATCAACACCGCTTTTAAGGAAGCTTGCGAAAATCACTTCAAAGGAATCATGGCTTATACCGAAGATCCGATTGTTTCTGTGGATATTATCGGCAACAGAAACTCTTGTCTTTTTGATTCAGATCTGACTTCTGTGATTGATAAAATGGTAAAAGTTGTCGGCTGGTATGATAACGAAATCGGCTATTCTTCGCGACTGATTGACCTAATTAATTTGATATCAAAAAAATAGCCAGATTAATTTCTGGCTATTAGTTCTTTTATAAGATTTCTTACTTTAGGTTCTGCTTTTTCTGCTGCTTCTAAAACTTCTTGATGGGAAATGGTATCGATGCTATGTTCGTCGCCGATATCTGTAATTACTGAGATTCCGAAGCATTCAACACCCATGTGTCTTGCCACGATTACTTCAGGAACTGTTGACATTCCGACGCAATCTGCTCCTAAAATTTTTACCATTCTGTATTCAGAAAGCGTTTCAAAAGTCGGCCCTTGAAGTCCATAATAAATACCGTCTTTTACTTCTATATTTAAATCAATGGCAATATTTTTTGCTTTATTTATCAATTCTCTTGAATAAGGCTCGCTCATATTTACGAATCTTGGTCCGAATCTTTCATCGTTTTTTCCACGCAAAGGATGTTCGGGCATCATATTAATGTGATCGTAAATAATGACAATATCCCCTACTTTATAAAACGGATTCACACCTCCAGAAGCATTTGAAACTACTAATTTTTCTACGCCCAAATATTTCATCACACGAACCGGAAAAGTTACTTCCTTCATGTCATAACCTTCATAATAATGAAAACGACCTTGCATGGCAACGACTTTTTTATTTCCAATTGTTCCAAAAACCAAAGCGCCTTTGTGACCTTCAACTGTGGAAATTGGAAAATTCGGAATTTCATTATATGGTAGAGTGAATTCTATTTCAATATCTTCTGTAAAACCTCCTAAACCTGAACCAAGAATGACTCCAAATTCAGGAGAAAAATTAGTTTTTGATTTTATATAATTAACTGTTTCTTGTACTTTTTCGAACATATATTTCCTGGGTTAATGACTAAGGAATGATTTTCATCTATTATAAAAACCATTTCTAAATCAAAAATAGTAATTAATAAGCGTATTACTTTATAAATTTATTGTTTAATTACTTTTACCACTTTACTATCATTTTCTTCAGAAATTTTAAGCAGTTAAATTCTGTTTGTTGATGAATTTCGACTCAAGAAGTCTACTTTTAAAATCATATAGTTGCAAATTATTATAATTCATAGCGACTCAATTTTAGCTCATTATAAATCCAAGGTCAATCATTACGATTTAAAAATACTTGTTAAAAAAAATACAAAATAACTTATTAAAAATACTAATGCAAATAATAAAAAGCTTAAATTTGCAGTCTCTCCTCGTAATAAAAATCTAAATAACAATCATGAAAAAAAAATTACTCATGACACTTCTGCTAGGCATTAGTGTTACATCTGCCAATGCACAAGATTTGCCAAGCTACATTCCTTCAAATGGATTAGTAGGATTTTGGCCTTTTACAGGAAATGCAAATGACATCAGTTCTAATGCCAATAATGGTGTAGCCTCAAATGTCGTTTTGTCAACTGATAGATTTGGTAATTCAAACCAAGCCTATATTTTTAATGGTACTAATAGCGCTGTAACTATTCCTAGCTCAGCTTCACTTCAGGTTAGCGCCGTAACTATTTCAGCATGGATAAATATCAATGCTGCGAATTCAAATTACTGGTATCCAGTTGTTAGCAAATCTAATACAACTGCACCTGGTAATTTTTCTGTAGTTGTAGCAACCGATAAGATTATTGGAAACTTAAACACAAGCCACGCTTCAATGCCTCAATCGCTCATTACAAAAGCTGCATGGCACCATATTGCCTTTACTAAAACAGCAACTGCTACTAAATTTTACATTAATGGAGTGCTTGTCCAAAATACCATAACATCAACTACAGGTGCTTTTAACAGTACTTTACCTGTTATAATCGGTCAAGATTCTCCTGGTCAGCTTGAAGTTTCTTACGGAAAAATCGACGATGTTGGTATTTGGAATCGTGAACTTACAGCAACAGAAATCAGTACCTTATTTTCAGTATCATTAGGAACAGATTCTTTTACATCTTCTAAATCAAGTCTTTATCCTAATCCTGTAAAAAACACTTTTTCAATTGCCACAACTAATACTATTAAAGAAGTCGAAATTTTTGACCTGTTAGGAAAAAAAGTATTTACGCAAAAAAACACTAAAGAAAATATTGACATTTCCTTCTTAAACAAAGGTATATATATTGCAAAAGTCACTTCTGAAGAAGGAGTCATGACAACAAAAATAGTTAAAGAATAATATTCAAATAACAGCAATCCAAAAGCGGAAACGATTTAAAAATTGTTTCCGCTTTTTTTTATATAATTTAAAATCATCTCATCAAAATAAACTCTATTGTCTAAAAAAGAACTTTTTATAGGAAGATAAAAAAGCTGTTCTTTTGAAAGATTTCCTTTTAAACGAACATAATCTTTTTCTGTTGTAATTATAATCTTTCCGTTAGCCTTTGATTTTATTTCGGAGATATCTTTTTCTGAAAAATGATGATGATCAGGATAAGTCAAAACAATATCACTTTCACTTTTTAAATAGTCAAAAAATGGCTCCGGCTTTGCAATTCCTGCGAGAAGAACTTTATCTGAATTCTTTATTTCTGAAATCAAAACTTGCTTTTCTTCAGAAAAAATAAATTCATCATAAGCTATTGAAGTGAAAAATAATTTCTGACTTAATTCTAATTTCAATTTTCTTTCAATGGAATTTTGCTCTTTTTCTGAAAGATTTGCTGGACACTTTGTAACTACAATTATATTTGCTCTTTCAGCTCCACTCCTGCTTTCACGAAGATTTCCGGTTGGTAAAATAAAATCATCTGCATACAAATCATTATACGCAGTCAACAAAATATAAAACCCGGCTTTGACTTTTCTATGCTGAAAAGCATCATCTAATAAGATAATATCTGGTTTAGACATTTGTAGTAATTGCTCAATCCCATTTTTTCGATTTCCATCGACTGCAACTAAGATATTTGGAAATTTTTGATAAAATTGAAAAGGTTCATCACCTAGAATTTCTGCATTTGAAGTGGAATCAGCCAAAATAAATCCTTCCGATTTTCTTTTATAGCCACGACTCAACGTAGCAATTTTATAACTTGGAGAAAGCAACCGAATTAAATATTCAATCTGAGGAGTTTTTCCTGTACCGCCAACGCTTAAATTTCCAACAGCAATTATTGGCAAATCAAAAGAATGTGATTTTAAAATGGCTTTGTCAAAAAGAAAATTACGAAACGAGGTTATAAAACCATATAAAATAGCAAAAGGGAAAAGTATTTTTCGGAGAATATTCATAGTACGAAAATATAATATTTTATCTTTGAAACATAATAAGAACACAGATTTCACAGATTTTCACGGATTAAATTGTTCGTTAAAATTGCAAATAATCTGTGTAAATCTGTGAAATCTGTGTTTATGAAAAAAATTAAAGATATAATTTACGTCTTAGAAAAAATGGCTCCTTTGGCCTATGCAGAGGATTTTGACAACGTCGGATTGCTTGTTGGAAACCAAAGTGACGATTGCACCGGAGTTTTGGTTTGTCACGATGCTTTGGAAAATGTAATTGACGAGGCTATTTCAAAAAATTGCAATTTTATTGTCTGTTTTCATCCAATACTATTTTCAGGATTGAAGAAAATTACGGGCAAAAATTATGTAGAACGTTCTGTTTTAAAGGCAATTAAGAATGACATTGCGATTTATGCGGTTCATACGGCTTTGGACAATCATCAAAATGGCGTAAACAAGATTTTCTGTGATGCATTGGGATTAAAAAACACAAAAGTTTTGATTCCGAAGGAAAGTTTTATCCAAAAATTAGTGACTTACACAGTTCCAGAAAATCATACAAAGTTGCGAAATGCGTTGTTTGATGCTGGCGCTGGAAATATCGGAAATTATGAAAATTGCAGTTTCAATTCACAAGGAATTGGCAGTTACCAAGGAAATGAAAATAGCAATCCTGAGATTGGCGAAATTGGTGAATTTGTAGAAAATACTGAAATAAAAATCGAAGTCACTTTTGAAAAACAGTTACAAGGAAAAATTTTAAAAGCTTTATTTTCAAATCATATTTATGAAGAAGTGGCTTATGAAATTTATAATTTAGAAAACTCGCATCAAAATATCGGCCTCGGAATGATTGGCGAATTGGAAACCGAAATGCACGAAAAAGAGTTCCTTTTATACGTTAAAGAAAAAATGAAAGCTGACGGAATTCGCCATTCTAAATATCTTGGGAGACCTATAAAAAAGGTTGCGGTTCTTGGAGGTTCAGGAAGTTTCGCTATAAAAAAGGCAATTCAGGCTGGAGCAGATGCTTTTTTGACCGCAGATTTGAAATATCATCAGTTTTATGAAGCTGAAAATCAGTTACTTTTGGCTGATATTGGACATTATGAAAGTGAACGCTATACAAAAAATTATATAGTTGATTATCTTACGAAAAAAATCCCTAATTTTGCAATCATTTTATCAGAAGAAAATACAAATCCAGTTAAGTACTTATAGAATATGGCGACTACAAAAGAATTGAGTGTTGAAGACAAGTTAAGAGCGATTTATGATTTACAATTAATCGACTCAAGAATTGACGAAATCAGAAATGTTAGAGGTGAATTGCCTTTAGAAGTAGAAGATTTGGAAGATGAAGTAGCGGGTTTAAGCACACGTCTAGACAAATTAAAAAATGATTTAGAGGTTATCGAAAAGCAAATTAAGAACAAAAAAGATGCTATCGAAGAACATAAAGAAGCCATCAAAAAATATACGAAACAACAAGAAAGCGTTCGTAACAACAGAGAATTCAACTCTTTAACTAAAGAAGTAGAATTCCAAGAACTTGAAATTCAATTGGCTGAAAAGCAAATTAAAGAGATGAAAGCTTCAATGGAGCACAAAAAACAAGTGATTGGAGATTCAAGCGAAAGATTGGAGTCAAAATCTACACATTTGAAGCATAAAAAATCTGAATTGGATGCAATTATGTCTGAAACAGAAAAAGAAGAAACTTTCTTATCTGAAAAATCAGCTGAATATGAAGCATTGATCGAAGAAAGATTATTGCAAGCTTATAAAAGAATCAGAGGAAGCGTTCGTAACGGATTGGCTGTAGTTTCTATCGAAAGAGGAGCTTCTGCAGGTTCATTCTTCACGATTCCACCCCAAACTCAAATGGAAATTGCTTCTCGCAAGAAAGTAATTACAGATGAGCATTCCGGAAGAATTTTAGTAGATTCTGCTCTGGCAGATGAAGAAAAAGAGAAAATGGAACAGCTATTTTCAAAATTCTAAATATATTTAAGCCTCGATAATTATCGAGGCTTTTTTTTTATGAAAAAATTTCTAAACTTTTTACTCGCAAAATCCATCGGATTGTACATCAATCTGCTGAGTTATGTTTTTCCAAGGAAAGCATCACAGTTGGCGTATGGTTTTTTCAGCGAGCCAAGAACAGGAAAACTTTTTTCAGACAAATTACCAGAAGTGTTGAAAAATGCAAAGACGGAAATTCTTCAAAAAGATGAACACCAATTCCCAGTTTATATTTGGGAAGGAAATGATACAATCGTCTTGCTAGTTCACGGCTGGGAAAGCAATGCTTCGCGCTGGGAAAACTTTCTTCCATACTTAAAAAAATCTGGAAGTACGATTATTGCATTAGATGCTCCAGGTCACGGATTATCTTCAGGCAAAGAATTTAGTGTTCCTAGATATGCTGAATTCGTAGATGTTGTGGTTGAAAAATTCAAACCGAGATTTTTAATTGGGCATTCCATGGGAGGCGCGACTTCTTTATATTACCAGCATTTGTACCAAAATGAATGTATTGAGAAGATGGTTTTATTGGGAGCTCCTTCTGATTTGCAGACTTTGATTTTTAATTATGCGAAAATGTTGAGCCTAAATATGAAAACGGTCAGCATGATTGAAAATCACTTTTTAGAACATTTTAAAATCAAGATGGAAGAATTTTCTGGAAGAATATTTGGTTCTAAAATCAAGATTAAAGGTTTAATTGCCCATGACATTGAAGACGATGTAGTTTCTTTTGAAGAAGCTAAAAAGATTGCAAGCAATTGGAAACATGCGACTTTTATTGAAACAAGAGGTTTGGGACACAGCATGCACGACGATATTCTCTATAAAAAAATATACACTTTTCTATTTGAAGAAGAAACTGCTTCTGAAAAAATAAAAAGTTTTTCTGCCTAATTCTTCCTTCATATAATTACACCGATGTTTTTTCAAATTGCAAATTAAGGCTACCTTTGCAACATGGAAGAAAATGGCAAACGACTCAATAAATTCATAGGAGAAACCGGATATTGCTCGCGTCGAGAAGCAGACAAGCTGATTGAAGAAGGACGAGTGACTTTAAATGGCGTAGTCCCAGAAATGGGAACAAAAGTTTTTCCTACGGATGAAATTCGAATTGACGGAAAGTTGATCGTAGAACAGCGTGAAAAACCTGTATATTTGGCCTTCAACAAACCTGTAGGAATTGAATGCACGACTAATTTAGATGTCCGAAATAATATCGTAGATTATATTAATTACCAAAAGCGAATTTTCCCAATTGGTAGGTTGGATAAAGCTTCTGAAGGCTTGATTTTTATGACCAATGACGGCGATATCGTCAACAAAATTCTTCGCGCAAGAAACAATCACGAAAAAGAATATATTGTAACTGTAAATCGTCCCATTACAGATAGATTCATAGAAAGAATGGGAAACGGCGTGCCAATTCTTGATACGGTTACCCGTAAATGCAAAGTGGAACAAGTCAGCAAATACGTCTTCAAAATTATTTTGACGCAAGGTTTGAACCGCCAAATTCGTAGAATGTGTGAGTATTTGGGTTATGATGTTACCGCATTGAAGAGAACCCGAATTATCAATATTTCTTTGGATGTTCAAGTAGGAAGATACCGTGATTTAACCGATGCCGAGATTAAGGAATTAAACCAATTAATCGAACCTTCAAGCAAAACAGAAGAAGCAAGTTTTCCAAAAGTAGAAACGCAAAGACCGACGCAGAGAGTCATTCGAAAAATTCCACCGAGAAATAAATAAGTCTTATATTCCGAGGAAGTCGAAATCCTGCAAGGTCTTTTTTCAGACCTTGTAGGTATTAAAAAAAAGACCTACAAGGTTTTGAAAACCTTGCAGGTCTAAACAAAAAAGCCTCCGATTTTCATCGAAGGCTTTTGTATAATTATTTATTTTTTTCTCTTTTTTGTTCTCTTGCCAAAAGCGTATTTTTCAGCAACATCGCAATGGTCATCGGTCCAACTCCACCAGGAACTGGTGTAATGTAAGACGTTTTTTTACTTACCAAATCAAAATCAACGTCTCCGGTAATTCTGTATCCCTTTTCGCTGTCGTCAGCCACGCGCGTTATACCAACGTCAATTACAACTGCGCCGTCTTTTACCATTTCAGCTTTCAAATAGTTTGGAACTCCCAAAGCTGTGATGATAATATCCGCTTGCGTAGTGATTTGGGCGATATTTTTGGTGTAACTGTGTGTCAAAGTAACTGTTGAATTTCCTGGGAAACCTTTTCTTCCCATCAAAATACTCATCGGACGACCAACAATGTGGCTTCTTCCAATCACAACCGTATGCTTTCCTTTTGTTTCTACGCCATATCTTTCTAATAATTCTAAAATCCCGAAAGGTGTTGCCGGAATAAAAGTTGTCATATCCAAAGCCATTCTTCCGAAATTCTCAGGATGAAAACCGTCAACATCTTTGCTTGGATCAACTGCCATCAAAACTTTTTGAGTATCAATTTGTTCTGGCAAAGGCAATTGCACTATAAAACCGTCGATGTTGTCGTCTTGGTTTAATTCCTTGATCTTTTTAAGCAATTCAGTTTCTGAAGTCGTGCTTGGCATTTTTACCAAAGTCGATTCAAAACCCACTTTTTCGCAAGCTTTCACTTTGCTTCCAACATACGTCAAACTTGCGCCATCGTTACCCACAATAATTGCGGCAAGATGTGGCACTTTTTCGTTGTTGTCTTTCATCTTCTGCACTTCTGCAGTGATTTCGTTTTTGATATCTTCAGAAATCTTTTTTCCGTCTAGTAGTTGCATGTTTGTTGTTTAATGTTTAAAGTCTGAGGTTGTGAATCAAACTTAATTTAGTTGTAGTAGTTATTGTTTATTTGTTTAAAAGTTTAATCGGTGAATCGCTTCTGTTTTGGTCAAATATTTCCGACTTAACAATTAAACAATTCACCGATTAAACTTTTTGTATTATCTCATTCCTTTCATGCCGCCCATCATTCGCATCAGATTTTTGCCGCCGCCGCCTTGCATCATCTTCATCATCTTGCTCATTTGGTCGAATTGTTTCATCAGCTGATTGACTTGCTGTACGTCTGTTCCAGAACCTTTTGCAATTCTGTTTTTTCTTTTAACGTCGATAATTGCAGGTTTGCTTCTTTCCGTTGGCGTCATCGAGTGTATGATGGCTTCGATGTGCTTGAAAGCATCGTCTTCAATTTCAACATCTTTCAACGCTTTTCCAGCACCAGGAATCATTCCGACAAGATCTTTCATGTTACCCATCTTTTTTACCTGCTGAATTTGCGTCAAGAAATCATCAAAGCCAAATTCATTTTTGGCAATTTTCTTTTGTAATTTTCTAGCTTCTTCCTCGTCAAATTGCTCTTGAGCTCTTTCTACCAAAGACACAACGTCTCCCATACCAAGAATTCTTTCTGCCATACGAACCGGATAGAAAACGTCAATAGCTTCCATTTTTTCTCCTGTTCCGATGAATTTGATTGGCTTGTTTACAACCGATTTAATCGAAATGGCAGCACCACCGCGCGTATCTCCATCTAATTTGGTAAGGATAACTCCGTCAAAATTTAATCTGTCGTTGAAAGCTTTTGCAGTATTCACGGCATCTTGACCTGTCATCGAATCCACTACAAAAAGTGTTTCTTGCGGTTGAATTGCAGCGTGAACATTGGCAATTTCGTTCATCATTTCTTCGTCTACGGCCAAACGACCAGCGGTATCGACAATGACTACATTGAAACCATTTGCTTTTGCGTGTTTAATTGCGTTTTGAGCAATTTCCACTGGATTTTTATTTTCGGGCTCAGAGTAAACTTCCACCCCGATTTGATCTCCAACAACGTGAAGCTGATTGATTGCCGCCGGACGGTAAATGTCGCAGGCAACCAACAAAGGTTTTTTGTTCTTTTTAGTCTTAAGGAAGTTGGCCAATTTTCCGGAGAAAGTTGTTTTTCCAGAACCTTGAAGACCTGACATCAAGATAATTGACGGATTTCCAGAAAGGTTGATCCCGGCAGCGTCGCCACCCATCAATTCTGTCAATTCATCTTTTACCAATTTTACCAAAAGTTGTCCTGGTTGCAACGTCGTCAAAACGTCTTGACCAATAGCTTTCTCTTTTACTTTAGTAGTAAAATCTTTAGCAATCTTAAAGTTGACATCGGCATCAAGCAAGGCGCGACGAACTTCTTTTAAAGTATCGGCAACATTGACCTCGGTGATTTTTCCGTGTCCTTTTAGTATGTGGAATGCTTTGTCTAACTTATCGCTTAAATTATCGAACATAGTATCTTTCTTTATTAGAAGTGCAAATATAAGTTTTAAAGTCGAAAGTTGAAAGTCATAAAGTTGCAAAGTCGAGAAGTTTCAGAGTTGCAAAATTTTGAAAAGGTATTTGGATTTTAAGCGTATAGTAAATCGACAAAGTTTTTCGACAAACTGCATCACTAGCCCCGATTGAAACGGAAAGCCCGGAAGCTGAAAAGCTTATTTTTCTTGATGCAAAAAAGCGACCAGAGGAAGCTCTTTTTGTGTCATAGAAAAATTGCTTTTTGGCTGAGGACTTGAAGAGAAAAGCGGGAAATAGCTGCTAAAAAAATTAATTCGCTTCCCTTTTTAACTTCGGAATATCTTTCAAATAAATCTTTTTCCCTTTAATTTCGATCAAGCCATTCTTGTTGAAATCAGACAATAATCTGATACAGCTTTCGGTCGCGGTGCCGATCATGCTGGCCAATTCTTCGCGTGACAATTGCGTTTTCAAGCTCTGGTCGTCATTTGTTCCAAAAGTATCTTTTAAGTATAACAATGTTTCGGCAAGCCTTTCCTTCACGGTTTTCTGTGCCATAGTAACCATGTGATCGTCAGCTTCCTTCAAATCCCCGCAGATGGCTCTCATCACATTCATCGAGAAATTATTGTTCTGGTTGAAAAGTCCCATGATTTCGCTTTTGGGAATAAAACACACTTCCATGTCCTCTAAAGCGATGGCGCTCAGGTTCACAGGCTCGTCGCTGATCATCGACCGCTGGCCTAAAAGCTCGCCTTTTGAAACCAGTTTCACAATCTGGTCTTTGCCATTCGGACTCAGTTTCGAGAGTTTGCAAACGCCGTCTTTTACACAGAAAATTCCGTTTACATTTTCTCCTTCCTCAAAAATAGGCTCGCCTTTTTTGATAATATAGGAAGATTTGCAGTTGGCAATTTTCAGCAGTTCGTCTTTGTTTAATGCTTTTAGTGAGCTGAATTCGCGTACGATACATTGTTCACACTTGCTCATTATTGGTGGTATTTAATTTTGCAAAGATAAGCAAAAGCATGACAAATATCATATTTTAAACTGACGTGATTTCTAAACTTTGCATCAGGTAAATGAGCAAATTATGGACACACAAAACTGTTTCCATTGCGGGTTAGATATTATAAAAAAAGAAGAAATTGTTTTTGACGAAAAGTCTTTTTGTTGCAACGGATGCAAAACCGTGTACGAGATTTTCAGCGAAAACGGACTCACTTCTTATTATGATTTTGAAAGGATGCCAGGCGCAACCCCGCAAGAAATTAATGGAAAATATGACTTTTTAGACAATGAAAAAATCGTTGCAAAATTATTGGATTTCGAAGAAGATAAAACGAACATTGTTTCACTTTACATTCCTCACATTCACTGCAGTTCGTGCATTTGGATTCTGGAAAATCTACACAAGCTTCAAAAAGCGGTCAGCTCATCGCAGGTAAATTTTCCTGAGAAAAACGTGCGCATTATTTTCAATTCTGAGGCAACTACGCTGAAAGAAATCGTTTTGATGTTGTGTTCTATTGGCTATGAGCCATATATTTCATTGGAAAATTATGAAAACGGCAAGGCCAAAATCGACAGAAGCCTGACCTATAAAGTGGGCGTAGCTTTCTTCTGTTTTGGAAATATCATGCTGCTTTCTTTCCCAGAATATTTTGAAGTCGAAGAATTTTGGCTGAACCAATACAGAGGCTTTTTTAGATGGCTGATTTTCGCCCTTTCGCTTCCCTCCTTTTTATATTCGGCCAGCGGTTATTATGTTTCCGCCTATAAAAGCATCCGTGCAAAAATGTTCAATATCGATATTCCAATTGCTTTGGGAATCATCGTGATGTTTGTCAGAAGCGCCGTCGATATTATTTTCGGCTATGGACAAGGGTTCTTCGACAGCCTGACAGCACTGGTTTTCTTTATGCTTTTGGGCAAAATGTTCCAGCAGAAAACTTATAATTTTCTTTCCTTCGAAAGGGATTTCAAATCGTATTTCCCGATTGCGGTGACTCAGATCAATGCTAAAAAGGAAGAAATTTCAGTTCCCGTTTACGACATCAAAAAAGGCGACAGATTATTGATTCGCAACCAAGAATTGATTCCCGTGGACGGAATTTTAATCAGCGAAGAATGCCAAATCGACTACAGTTTTGTAACCGGAGAAGCGATCCCGATTCCTAAAAAATCAGGTGACAAAATCTTCGCCGGAGGCAAGCAACTGGGCAAAGTTATCGAGATGGAAGTCCTGAATTCGGTTTCACAAAGCTACCTGACGCAATTGTGGAGCAACGACGTCTTTCAGAAAAAAATCGACATCAAGCACAAGACAATTACCGACGCTATCAGCCGTTACTTCACCCCAGCCTTGCTTTTGATTGCCTTTATTTCCTTCGGATATTGGATTTTTATCGACACCAATACTGCTTTTAATGTCTTCACGGCCATATTAATTGTCGCCTGCCCGTGTGCTTTGGCCTTGACAGCGCCTTTTACGATGGGAAATATTTTAAGGATTATGGGCAACCAGAAATTCTATCTAAAAAACGCTGTCGTCATTGAGCAACTGGCCAAAGTCGACATGGTAGTTTTTGACAAAACAGGCACCATTACGACCAATAAAAAATCAGACATTGCCTTTCAAGGAACTGGTTTCAACACCAATGAATTGGCTTACGTAAAAAACCTGCTTCGCGGTTCAAACCATCCGTTAAGCCGACGATTGTATGACTTCCTCCCGCCTTTTGAGATTCAGAATATTGACCAGTTTGAAGAAATTACAGGAAAAGGAATTCAAGGCTTTATTGAAGGAAATTTTATAAAAATCGGTTCTTCTTCGTATGTCAATTGTGCCGATGAAAAAGCGCACCACCAGACTGCAGTTTATGTTTCCATCAACGGGAATTACATGGGAAAATATATTTTTGAAAACCAGTACCGAAACGGCCTGGAGCAATTATTCAAGAATTTAAGCAAGGATTATAAAGTCAAAATTCTCTCCGGAGACAATGACGGCGAACGTGAAATGCTGGAGAAATTACTTCCAAAAAATACAGAATTGGTCTTCAACCAAAGACCAGAACAGAAACTGCATTTCATTAAAAATCTTCAAGAAAAAGGGCACAATATCATGATGGTCGGCGATGGCTTAAACGATGCCGGCGCTTTGGCGCAAAGCAATGTGGGGATTTCGATTTCTGAAAATGTAAACGTCTTCTCGCCAGCCTGCGACGGAATTTTAGATGCCACCGAATTCTCAAAAATCAGCTATTTCATGAAGATTTCTCAAAAAGCAATCTTGATTATCAAGCGCAGTTTTACGCTTTCTCTATTGTATAATGTGGTTGGTCTGGCCTTTGCCATCAGTGGTAAATTATCGCCTTTGGTGGCCGCTATCATTATGCCGTTAAGCACCGTGACCATTATCAGTTTCGTGACTTTATCGAGCAATTATTATTCTAAAAAGCTAAAATAAATTGAGAACTGATGCACGATTTATACGAATTTACTTTTGAAATCTTATTAATAGGCATCTATGTTGTATAATTTTTGCTTTCTGACAAACGACCTGAGAGAAAGCGCCATATTTTCATATTCTTTTGCCTTTTTTTTATCCTTAGGAATTGTTTTTCCTTCCTTGTATATTTTTGATAATTCTCTTAAGCATTGTCCTGAAACACTATTGTCATTTATAATATAACTTCCAAACACATTGCTACTGCCGGAAAGTATAGATCTAGAGAAAAGAGATTCTTGATAAGTGTCGTTTGCAAGTGCTTCATAGCCTTTTAAAAACCATTCCATTGCCTTGCTTTCATCTAGTTCTACATCAAATTTTGAATAGTATTGCTTGTTGTACTTATTTATTTCTTCAAGGTAGCCGTACTTATATATCATTCCCAAATTGTACATCGCAATAGGATTTCCCTGTGCTGCAACTTCGGTATATATTTCTAGGGATTTTTTAGTGTCTTGTTTAATAGTTGGCGTTATGAATGCGCCATAAAATGCTTTTCTTAACAATGCTTCTGCACTTCCAAGTTCAACAGCTCTATCGATATAATGATTAAAATCTTCCTCTGTTCCTCTGCTTTTTGAATTATACATTAAGCCTGTAAATATCCTTTCTGCCTTTTCGAGCAGCGCGTCTGTGTTATTATTGTTTGCAGCTTCATCTAACCATCCCCATCTATCTGGAACATAATCCATAAGTTCAATTTTATTACTTGCAAAATACAATATCATGCGGGCATTTTCATCTCCAGCTTTGGCCTTTTTCATCAATGGTAAAAATTCAGCCCTGAACTTCGCTTCATATCTTCTTTCTAAAATATTTTCTGCTGTTTTTTTCTCTGCCTCCCGCCTCTTTTCTTTTCTATCAATCGATGCGTTCCACTCATCTAACAAGCCGCCAACAACCACAGCTGCACCAGCCACTGCTTGATTAGTAACCTCTTGCTTAGAAGATGTGGGAGTATAACTGGATGTGTATGTTTCGGTCGTGGAATCATCAGTTGTTGCATTTCCGGTTGCAGTATTTGACTTAGATCCCGTCTTGGTTTTAGCCATAATAAGACGCTCTACCTGCTCATCACCTTGCCCGGTATAAGTCATCATTCCATTATAAGACACGCTGAAATCTGATGGTTTATATTTGTTGGTATTTTCAACAGATCTCAAAATATATTCATTGTTATCTTTGCAGATTCCTGAATCAGTACAGCTGAACATGTGATTTACTGTGCCGCCCGGGTACTGCACGCTAAGAAATACCCCAAAGCTAACAGGTCGCTGCGTTTGTGGCCAATTTGCCAGCCCAAGGTCTTGCCTGCTATACAACTTTCCCTGATAATTGTATTTAGAATCAGGATGCACAAATATTTTGGGATTTGATACCTTAACGCTGATTGTACCTCGATCATCCACAACTTGGTAGCTAACTTCAAAGTTTATTTTATCAAAATTCCTTACCTGGTACTTAGGCAAGTCCATTGTTCCTGTGATTTTGTTTTGTGCATCTACAGCAGAAATAGCCATAATAATTAGACAAATCGCAAATAACTTTTTCATAGTCATACAAGTTTAAATGATTATTGTCACAAAACTACAACATCCACAAACAAAAAAAATACACCAAAAGAAGTATTTTTAAGTTATAAAGCTTTAATGCTAAGGGATATAATTTTATAATTTCCGGAGTAACAATACTACTTTACTGCAATATTGATAAAGTAATAGACCGATCGATTTGATTGTAAACCCAGTGCCGTCTTTTACTAGTCCATTGCGGTTGTACACTAGTCCGTTGCGGTCATTTACATAGCTGACGGGGTTACCAAACCCCAAAATCTCGGTTGCAGACTGGTCGAGAGGGGTTCTGAACTGGTACGCTGGGGTAAAAAAATAGTCGGATGCAGTTCTAGAACCGCAACCGACTATTGTCAGACCACTCGCGTGGGTTATTTTATTCTGCCGAACCCGCAGGCTTGCCCGCCGAACCTGGTTTTAGGAAGAATTGTTTCATCTCATTCATTTTTGTCTCATAACCCGCAGCACCCGTACCCGCCATGAAACTTGTAAATCCATAATCTGTTAACGACGCTTGATAGTTATCATAATCATGCAAGATCTTAGCACTTTTCAGCCTGGTAGTCAGACTTTCCAATCGGTTAATAATGTTTTCCATTACCAGACCGCTGGTCTGATCTTTTTCAAATTCCACCCAGTCCACTTGTGTCGTGTCTAATTCTGGCTGATTTTTATGATAATCACCAGTTTTGTTCACAAAGAGCTTGTTCTGCTCGTTAATACTTCCATACTTCTGGCGGTCAGCGGGCGTCAGCGATACGTCAATAATTGACAGCGAATCTTCCAGCGCTGTCAAGGCATCTTTTGAAACATCCACCTGCGCTTCAGACAGGTGCACGTTGTTTAGGTTTGTAATTGCCATTTTTGATGGGTTTTAAATTATTACAGTAAAATACCGACACATCCGATATTTTTTTTTAAAAGTAATAAAATTTAACATAAAAACAACCTATAGACTAATTTTTATAAAAATAAATATGCATTTTTAAAATAATGACATTCTAAAGTAATTTATCATAACAATATTTCTAGCATACAACTGGCAAATCTGTCCAATAATCCTCCAATTGTTTTATCAAAATTCTTTGCAAAAAAAGCAAAGCATGATAAATATCATATTATTTGAACAACTGCCGGCCTAACTTTGTTAACATAAAATTAAGGACATGAGCGTCATCTATTTATTAATCTCCATCAGCATTATCGTGGCAATTTGCTTCTTCATCGCATTTATCAGAGCGGTAAAAAGCGGCCAATATGATGATGATTACACGCCATCTGTCAGAATGCTTTTTGACGACGAATTGGTTCAGGCAAAAGTGGAAAAGCCAACAGGCAAAAGCCCGAAAGCGAAACGCCGTCTCTTTAAATTTTAAATCTTTAAATCCTATAACTTTTTCTTTTATGGAAGTACAACAGTTTTATTATGACAACAAAATTGTAAAGAATTTTCTTTACGCTACCATATTTTGGGGTGCGGTCGGAATGCTCGTCGGGCTTTTGGTGGCCTGCCTGTATCTTTTCCCAAATCTGACCGATGGAATTTCTTGGCTGAGCTATGGAAGACTGCGTCCGCTTCATACCAATGCCGTGATTTTTGCCTTCGTGGGGAATGCTATTTTTGCAGGAATCTATTATTCATTGCAACGGTTGCTGAAAGCCAGGATGTTCAACGATACTTTGAGCAAGATCAACTTTTGGGCATGGCAGTTTATCATTGTCGCGGCGGCAGTTACCTTACCGTTAGGCTATACCTCATCAAAAGAATATGCCGAATTAGAATGGCCGATTGACATTGCGATTGCAGTGGTTTGGGTGGTCTTCGGAATCAATATGATCGGCACGATTTTACGCAGAAGAGAACGCCATTTATACGTAGCAATCTGGTTTTATCTCGCCACATTTATTACTGTTGCAGTTTTGCATATTTTCAACAGTTTAGCACTGCCAGTCAATGCCTTAAAAAGTTATTCTGTGTATGCCGGCGTTCAGGATGCGCTTGTACAATGGTGGTACGGACACAATGCGGTGGCATTTTTCTTGACAACTCCATTTCTAGGGCTGATGTATTATTTTGTGCCAAAGGCGGCCAACCGACCAGTGTATTCTTACCGACTTTCGATCATCCATTTCTGGTCTTTGATTTTCATCTATATCTGGGCTGGCCCGCACCATTTATTATATTCTGCTTTGCCAGAATGGGCGCAGAACTTGGGCGTTGTGTTTTCAATCATGCTGATTGCGCCCTCTTGGGGTGGCATGATCAACGGACTTTTAACGCTTCGAGGTGTTTGGGACAAAGTGCGGACAGAACCGGTTTTGAAGTTCTTCGTAGTGGCGATTACCGGTTATGGAATGGCGACTTTTGAAGGTCCGATGCTTTCTTTGAAAAACGTGAATGCCATTGCCCACTTTACCGATTGGATCGTAGCGCACGTGCACGTTGGCGCTTTGGCTTGGAACGGTTTCATGACTTTTGGGATGATTTACTGGCTGATTCCCCGCATGACAAAAACGTCTTTATATTCTACAAAACTGGCGAATTTCCACTTCTGGATCGGTACTTTGGGAATCATCTTATACACGCTTCCGATGTATGTTGCGGGCTTTGCCCAAGCTTCAATGTGGAAACAATTCAATCCTGACGGGACTTTGGTCTATGGAAATTTCTTGGAAACCGTGACTTCCATCATGCCGATGTATTGGATGCGAGCGATTGGAGGCACCTTATACCTTATCGGATTGATGGTCTTGGTTTACAACATTATCAAAACTGTAAAACAAGGAAAAACCGTTGAAGACGAATTGGCGGAAGCTCCAGCGTTGCAAAAAATTACGAACAAGAGAATCAAGGACGAAAAATTCCATCCTTGGTTGGAAAGAAGACCGATTCAGCTGACAATCTTGGCGACGGTTGCGGTGCTGATTGGAGGAATTATCCAGATTGTGCCAACGATTATGGTCAAGTCAAACATCCCGACGATTGCGGCGGTGAAACCTTACACGCCATTGGAACTAGAAGGAAGAGATTTGTACATCAGGGAAGGCTGTGTGGGCTGTCATTCGCAGATGATCCGACCTTTCCGTTCAGAAGTAGAACGTTATGGAGAGTATTCAAAATCAGGAGAATATGTGTACGACCATCCGTTTTTATGGGGATCAAAAAGAACCGGCCCTGACTTGATGAGAGTCGGCGGAAAATACTCTGACAACTGGCATTTCAACCACATGTGGGATCCGAGAAGCACTTCTGCAGGTTCAATAATGCCTGCATATAAATGGCTTTTTGACAATGAAAAAATGGATTACTCAGAGATTCAAACCAAGATGGAAGTCATGGCAAAACTAGGCGTTCCTTACACGAAAGAAGACATTGCAAACGCTCAGAAAGCTATTGAAAAACAGGCGCTTTCCATAGAAAAAAATCTTTATACCGATCCTGATTTTAGAAAAAGCTATGAAGAAAGCCGAAAAGCGGCAGCGGCAAAAGGCGATCCTTTTATTCCGATGTATCAAAGAGAAATTATTCCGATGATTGCTTATTTACAGCGCATGGGAACCGATATCAAAGTCAAAGAAGCTCAACCAAAATAACAAATTACGATGCTAAAATTTATCAAACACAATATGGATACCATCTCAGGAATTGAGATTTATCCGATTATTTCACTGCTCATTTTCTTTATCTTTTTTGTAGCGCTGTACACTTGGACTTATACATATAAAAAAGAAAAAATCACGGAGTTGAGCCACATTCCGTTTGAGAATGAAAACGAAATCGATACCATTTAAAGTAGAAATCATGAAAAAACTATTTCCAGTTTATCTGCGCGTCCCCGTTATTTTCTTTTCTGTTTTCATGGCCATGGAATATTTCGTGGACTCGGGCGACCGTCCGGCTTTTCTGAAATACCCAATGCTTTCGGTGTTTTTGGCGGTGTTTCTTTTCCTGCTGATTGCCATAGAAATCGTAGCGAGCGCGGTCGATAACGTGACCTATCACTTGCTTACCGACGAACAAAGAAAGCAATTGGAAGAAGCCGAAAGTATTCCGATTACCGAAAGCAAATTGTATTTAAAGATCAAAAAGTGGTTTGTAAAATCAAGGCCGATGGAAGACGAAGGCGCGCTTTTATTAGAACACGATTATGACGGAATCAAGGAATTGGACAATGATTTACCGCCTTGGTGGACAAAATTATTCTATGCCTGTATTATTTTCGCCTTTATTTATCTAGCAAAATACCATGTTTTTGGCGACCAAAACCAGACTGAGGAATTTGAGTCTGAAATGGCTGAAGCGAAAATTGCCGTGGAAGAATATAAGAAGACCGCTAAAGATCTGATCGATTTTGAAACCGTGACTTTGCTGACAGATGCGGGAGATATCGCTTCTGGAAAACAGATTTTTGAAGCCAACTGCATTCCGTGTCACCGACCTGATGCCGGCGGTGCGATTGGGCCAAACCTGACCGATAACCATTGGATTTTAGGCGGCGGCATTAAAAATATCTTCCACACAATTACTGAAGGCGGACGCGACGGAAAAGGAATGGTGGCTTGGAAAGCAGTCTTGAAACCGTCAGAAATTCAGCAAGTGGCGAGTTATGTTTTGTCGCTTCAAGGCTCGAATCCAAAGGATGGAAAAGCTCCGGAAGGCGAGGTTTGGGTGGAGGAAACGGCTCCAAAAAAGGAAGAGACAAAAGTTGTAGTGCAGAATTAAGCGACGCAAATTAAAATGTTATGTCAAAAATGCCGGATGAATCCTTTCGCGACGCGATTGGAACTGTTGATGAAAAAGGAAAAAGAGCTTGGGTTTTCCCAAAAATACCGAAAGGAAAATTTTATGACAGGCGAAAATTAGTCAGTTATTTTTTATTGCTGTTTCTATTTGGCGCGCCATTCTTGAAAATCTACGGCAACCAGTTCTTGCTTTTTAACGTGATGGAACGCAAGTTCAACATCTTCGGATTTCCGTTTTGGCCACAAGATTTTTACTTATTCGTAATTTCAATGCTAGTCGGAGTTGTGTTTGTAGCACTTTTTACCGTTGCCTTCGGACGCATTTTCTGTGGCTGGATTTGCCCTCAGACCATTTTCATGGAAATGGTTTTCCGCAGAATTGAATTTTGGATTGACGGCGACCGAGGTTCCCAAATGCGATTGGAAAAACAAAAATGGGATGCTGAAAAAATAAGAAAGCGCATTTTGAAATGGAGTATCTTCTTCATCATTTCCTTTTTAATTGCCAATATTTTTCTGGCGTATTTAATAGGAAGTGATGAATTAATACAACTTGTTGAAGAACCTCTAACTAAAAACATAAGCACGTTCATTGCCTTGCTGATTTTTACTGGCGTTTTCTATTTCATTTACGTCTGGTTTCGCGAGCAAGTCTGCATAATCGCTTGTCCGTATGGAAGATTGCAGGGCGTTTTGCTCGATGACAAATCGATTATTGTGGCCTATGACCATGTTCGTGGCGAGAAGGAAATCGGTCGGGCCAAATTCGATAAAAAGGAAAATCGCGCCCTGACCGGAAAAGGCGATTGCATCGACTGCAAGCAATGTGTAAACGTCTGCCCGACAGGAATCGACATCAGGAACGGAACGCAGTTGGAGTGCATAAACTGCACGGCCTGCATCGATGAATGCAACGTAATTATGGAGAAAGTGAATCTTCCGAAAGGACTGATTCGTTATGCTTCAGAGGATGAAATTACAAAGAAAGAAAGATTTCAGTTTACGCCGAGAATGAAAGGCTACGCTGCCGTTTTATTCATCTTGACCGGAATTTTCATCGGATTATTATTCTTGAGAAATGATGTGGAAGCTACAATTTTGCGTTTGCCAGGACAATTATTTGAACATAAAGGCGAAAATATCAGCAATGTTTATACTTATAAAATTGTGAATAAAACAGCGGAAGATTTTGAAACTATCCAATTCAGACTGCTCAAGCCAAAAGGCGAAGTCAAGATGGTTGGCAAAAACACCATCAAGATTTCAAAAGAAGGAATGTCGCAGGGAACTTTATTTATAGAAATAAATCCTGCCTTTTTAGAGGGTGACAAGACAGAAATTGAGATTGGTGTTTTTGATGGAAATAAATTAATTGAGAGCAAGAAGTCGAACTTTTTAGGACCACGAAGCTTTAATTAGCACAACTTCCTAACAGGTATTTCTCCTGTTAGGTTTTATAGAAACTAAATAACATACCTAACAGGTTTTGAAAACGGGTTAGGATAAAAACTAAATAGCATGAAAAAAATAAATTGGGGAACCGGAATTTTTATTGCCTTTGCGACTTTCATGGGCTTCATTTTGACCTTTGTTTTTTTGGTACAATCTGACAGCAAATATGACAATGAATTGGTTGTGGAAGATTATTACAAATATGAAACCGGGCTTCAAAAAGAGTTGAATAAGGAAGAAAATGCCGTTGAATTGGCAGAAAAAGTTCGATTTGAAGAGGAAGATAACGGATTAAAAATTCAATTTCCGCAGGCTTTCGATTATAAAAAAATTACAGGAAAAGTGTCCCTTTACAGGCCGTCAAGCCAGAAACTAGACTTTGAGATTCCGATTTCACTGTCTTCTTCTGATTTGCTCCTACCTAAAAGTGATTTGGCTGGCGGCCGTTGGGACATTATTGTGGACTGGGAGTATAATAGCGTTGGCTATCTTGACAAGAAACAGCTGACGATTAACGCAAAATAAGATGCTTTTTTCTGCTTTTTTCTTTGGATTGATTTCAAGTTTTCACTGCGTGGGAATGTGCGGTCCGATTGCGATGATGCTTCCTTTAGACCGAAGCAGTGAGGCGAAAAAAGTGCTTCAGATTTTGCTGTATCATTTAGGAAGAATGACCGCTTATGGCAGTCTGGGATTAGTTTTCGGACTTCTTGGCAAAGGTTTTTACTTGGCCGGAATGCAACAGCAGTTATCGATTTTTGTTGGGATTTTTATGATTTTGATTGTACTGATTCCGGAGAAGATTTTTATGAAATATAATTTTTCTAAACCTGTTTACAGAATTATTTCAAAGGTAAAATCTGGCTTAGGAAAACAGTTTAAGAAAAAGAGCAATTCGGCTTTATTCATGATCGGGTTGCTTAACGGATTTTTGCCGTGCGGTTTGGTTTATGCGGCATTATTTGGTGCTCTTGCCATGCAAAATATGTCGCTAGGGGTTTTGTACATGGTTTTGTATGGCTTGGGAACCATTCCAATGTTGAGTGCTGCTGTTTATGTGAGCGGTTTCTTGAGTGGGAATTTTAGAAATAAGCTTCAGAAAGTGATTCCGTTTGTGGTTATTTTTATAGGAGTTTTGTTTATTCTGCGGGGAATTGGATTGGGGAATTTTATTTCGCCTGGGAGTGTTAGTTTGTTTGTGAAAGGGATGCCGGACTGTAGATAATTTATGATTTTGGATTTATGAATTTGTGTGGTAATTTTGAACACAGATTTCACAGATTAGCACAGATTTTAATTGAAATTGATTTTTGAAATTGAAATTGAAATTATTTTTTTAAACGCAGATTTTATGTCTTAAAAAAAGCCAATTGCAAGGTTATATTCTTGCAATTGGCTTTTTCATTTTCTAAAAAACCCTGAACCCAAACCCCTGAACCTACTTAAACCGTCATTGAAAACAACTGCGTCTTCGGTGCATTTCTCTTTAATCTCAAGTCAAAAGCCATGCAGATATTTCTCAAGAATGGTTTTCCTGATTTGGTAATTTTCAGTTTATTTCCTTCTATTTTTATGAGTCCGTCGGTTTCCATTTCTTTTAATTGTTCTAGGATTTCTGTAATTTGTGGAAGGAACGCTGTATCATTTTCCCAAGACGTTTCAAAGTTGCACATCAGGTTCAAAATGTGTTTTCGGATAATCAAATCTTCCTGGCTTAAAATGTGTCCTTTGAAAACCGGAATTTTCTCCCATTCTAATAATTGGTAATAATCGTCTAAATCTTTTACGTTTTGGGCAAAACCATACCAAGTATCGCTGATGGAAGAAACACCCAACCCAATCATCATCTGTGTTTTGGAATGGCTGTAGCCCATGAAATTTCGGTGTAATTTTCCTTCTTTTGAAGCTTTGTAAAGCGAGTCTGTGGCAATGGCAAAATGGTCCATGCCAATTTCATGATAGCCGTTTGAATTGAGCAACGCCTTACCTACTTCGTATAATTTTCGCTTTTCATCGTCTTTCGGAATGTCTTCGTCTTTGTAGCCTCGCTGGCCGTTTCCCTTTATCCACGGCGTGTGCGCATAACTATAAAACGCCAAACGGTCTGGTTTTAATGATTTTGTTTTTTCAATCGTATCGACAATATCTTCAATTCTTTGAAAAGGTAATCCAAAAACCAAATCGTGTCCGACAGAAGTATAACCGATTTCTTTTGCCCAAAAAGTCACTTTCGCAACATTTTGAAAAGACTGGATTCTGTGGATGGCTTTCTGCACCGTTTCTGAATAATCTTGCACGCCAAAACTCACTCTTCTGAAACCCAAATCATATAATTTCTGCAGATGTTCTTTGGTCGTATTGTTAGGATGACCTTCAAAACTGAACTCGAAATCTTTGGCTTTCCTGCCTGTTTTTAGAATTCCGTTTATTAGGTCTTCTAAATTTTTTACAGAGAAAAAAGTCGGAGTGCCGCCGCCGAGATGAATTTCTTTGATGATCGGCCTTTCTTCCATTTCATCGCAATATAATTTCCACTCTTTTAAAACGGCTTGCAGATAAGGCTGTTCGACGCTGTGATTTTTAGTAATCCTTTTTGAACACCCACAAAAAGTGCATAGGCTTTCGCAAAAAGGCAGGTGAATATAAATGCTGATTCCTTCAGAAGCATTGCTTTCTCTAAAGGATTTCTTGAAACTTTCAATCCAAGAATCATAATTAAAAGCTTCATTTTCCCAATAAGGAACGGTTGGATAGCTTGTATATCGTGGTCCAGGAACATTGTATTTTTGGATAAGCGACTCTTTCATAGCTCTGTAATTTTATTTCAAAAGTAATAGCATTCAATGATTTAGAATATGACATTTGTCATAAGCACTATTTAATTTTCAACTAATTCTGACGGAATTTCAATAGCTTCCAATTGTTTTTCATAAGCCCTTAATTCTTTAAAAAGTGTTTCTTTTGAAGCTTCAAAATATGCTGTTTCTGAAAACAATTGAACATAATAAGCAATGCCGTCAAGCATATTTTTCTTGAAAACATGCCACTTTTTTATATTGTTTTTCGTGAATTCTTCAGCATTTGCAATTTCTTCTTTCAGGTAATCTACATAAAGCTGCAGCTCTTTGACAAACATATTTGGGCGATAGCCTGATGCCAAAACCGAATCCCCTCCATAAATGTGATTGACCATGTCATGAAGCGAAACTTCCTGATCAAAGTAAGCCAGATTTGGCCCTGGGCAAACGACAACTCCTTGCTTTTCCCCTTTGATTTCAATGTTGTTTTCAAGATAAGCCGTGTTTGCCAAGCCTACGCAAAGACATGATTTTTCAGTAATTTTTTCACTTTGCCTGATAAAACTTTTCGAAGAAATCAATCCTCTTTGACTTTCTAATTCGTTTAATTTAAACTGCTGCCACTTTCTTGAAGCCGTGCAAATCCCATCATTATTGGGGTCTTTATTCAAGGCGAGCAACTTCTTCGGGCAAGAACTTCCTGCTTTTCCAATGGCAATTCTGTGGTATTTTATATTTTCATTCGTAGTTCCTTTTACGCTGTTGAACGGGACTCCCAAAGGGGAAATGTTGCTTTTGTAAAAATCATTTTCTTTCGCTTCCATAAGCAATTTTCGGGTTGCGGCATCGGTGGAAGTCGCTTCAGGAACCAGCAAAAAAGGCGATCCCCAGCCTACTGCATCGGCAGCATAATGGTCTAATAAAAAATGATGTTCTTCTGAAGTTCCGACGCCGCCTTGGACTGTGATTTTCAATGGCAAGGGTTCTTTTGGTACAAAATATTCTTTTTGAGCCAAGGCTGTGCTCATTAATTTATGTGCAGATTCAATGAGTTCTTGGCGTCGTTGCTTGAATTCTTCCATGATTGGCCCGAGCAAAAGTCCGTCGGTTGCAAAGGCGTGGCCTCCGCAGTTCAATCCTGATTCGATTCTGTATTCTGAAACCCAGATTCCTTTTTTTGCCAGGTAATTTCCTTGGATTAGTGCCGAACGGAAGTCGCTTACTTTTAAGATAATTTTCTTTTTCAGAGTTCCGTTCTCATCAGGAAAAAAGTCTTTAAATTCAGAAATATAGTTGTAAAGTGACGGATTCATACCTGCAGAAAGTACTAATGACGAAGAAAGATTGCTCATCGCAAAACCCCTCAAGGAAGCATGTGCATCATTAAAAATTACTGGCAAAGGTGTTTTTTTATCAAAATTTGCCTTGTCGACTTTGGTCATGATATTCACATCGATCGCGCCGGGATGCAGTTGCTTTGAGATGAAATTCTTCAAGGCATCGACATAATCTGAGTTGCCAGAAATTATGTCTGTGATGCCTTTTTTAATCGATGATTTCTGCGGCAGCATTTCTATGAAATTGAAAAGGCTTTGCTTGTTTTCAGCGATTTCGGCACAAAAAGAATGGTACTTCTCTTCCACTATTTTGCTGACCAGATTCAAGTAAGATTTGGTTCGTTCTGCACGATAATCGATATATTTTGTCGTAATTTCTTTGTAAGGAAAATTGAATTTCTGGCTATAAAAGGCATTCATCTTTTCCATCAGCTCGTCGTCAACGATTGATATGACTGAATTTATTCCGAAATGAGCAACCCTTATCGGACTGTCGATTGTGAAGGCAAGTCCCATGACTGGGATATAAAAACTGTGGATCGGCTCATTTTTCATCATATTTTACATTTTTAAATGCAAATATGGGTGATGGCAGTTGAAAATTAAATGATAATTATCATATTCAGATTATTTGCAAACCTTAAATACCTCGACACTTTTTTATAGACCAGCTACGTCACTAGCCCCGATTGCAGCGGAAAGCCCGGAGGCGGAAAAGCTTATTTTTCTTGATGCAAAAAAGCGACCAGAGGAAGCTCTTTTTGTGTCATAGAAAAATTGCTTTTTCCGCTGAGGACTTGCAGCGGAAAGCGGGAAATAGCTTCTTATTATTATAAATGTTCTTTAATGGAAGGCCCCTTTTCATACCTGCTATTTCACTTGCTATATATGTTACTTCACTATCGATATATTTTAGTTTACTATCAATATATCTTGCGTTACTATCAATATATTTCATTTCAGAGGCAATATATTTTACGTTAGTGTCAATATATTTTAATTTACTATCAATATATCTTGCGTTACTACCAATATATTTCATTTCAGAGGCAATATATTTAAGCATAGAGGCATTAAATTAAAAATATATTGAAGGTGATGTAAGATATTCGGAAAGAGAAATAGGGATTTTAGATAATAGAATGCTATAAAATCAGGCTATTTATAAGCATACGCAATTTGTTGCCACCTATTCAAGAACAGATGTGGCAGTAAAGAGAAGAAAAATCAAATAGATTTTACCTGAAATTTAAAATTGGAAGTAAATGAATGGCTGTGGACCTGCTGTGGCTGTTGCATAAACGATCCAATAGACAAAACCGAGCACAATTGCTTTTCCTATCAAAGGTGTTTTGTCAAAGGCAAGCTTCATGTTTCTGGTAATTACGTCTGGAAGGAAATGCCAGATATAGCCCGCTAGCATTAGCATAAACACGTTTTTGTAACCGGAAATAATGATTTGCCATTGCTTTGGATCAAAGGTCAACTGGCCAATATTATTGATGATTTGCAACGCCGTATCAAAGTCTTTTGCACGGAAAAACAGCCAGCAAAACACGACGAAATGAAACGTAAGCAAGATGGAGAAAAATCTCCAGATGTGGTCAAAAGCATTCTTCTCTCTGTCTTTCGCAGGGAAGATTTCAAGGAATATTTTGTGTACCGCCAAAGCCAATCCGTGCAACGCGCCCCAGATGATAAAACGCAGGCTGGCTCCGTGCCAAAGCCCGCCCAAAAGCATTGTGGTCATTAAGTTTACATTGGTAAACATGGTTCTTTCGCGGTCTTTTGAAAAGATAAAACTGCAGCTAAAAACGACTAAAGACGACACCGCAATGATTAACGGAATGTGGCTGACCGATGAATAAGTGATTCCCCAAACGATTAATCCGAAGAAGAAAAGTGCCGGGAATAAGAACCCTGCGAAGGTGCCTTTTCGGTTTCCTCCGATGGAAATATATAAGAAATCTTTAAGCCAAGTGGACAATGAAATGTGCCATCTTCTCCAAAATTCTGTGATGGAAGCCGATTTGTAAGGCGTTCTGAAGTTGGTCGGCAATTTGAATCCCAATAACAAAGCCACCCCGATTGCCATATCAGAATATCCTGAGAAATCACAGTAAATCTGGATGGCGTAACCATAAGAAGCCATCAGATTTTCAAAAGCCGTGTAGCTCATCGGAGCATCAAAAACACGGTCGACAAAGTTGATGGAAATGTAATCTGAAATGACTGTTTTTTTCAATAAACCGCCGATTATCAAGAAGAGTGCATTGTTCACATCGTCTCTTGTCAGGTTTAATTTTTGGTAAATCTGAGGCAAGAAATCTTTGGCGCGAACAATTGGACCAGCAACTAATTGTGGAAAAAAGGATACGAAGAATAAATATTCGACATAGTTGTTTGTAGGGACAATTTCTTTTCGGTAAATCTCTATGATGTAGCTTATCGACTGAAAAGTATAGAATGAAATTCCGACCGGAAGCAGGATTTTATGCAGTTCAAAATTACCTTGAAACAAGTCATTATAAGTGCCAATCATGAAGTTGGTGTACTTGAAATAACCCAGCAACCCGAGGTTTAAGATGACGCTGATGATGATGTAAAACTTGCGCCAGCTTTCTCTGCTTTCCTTATAAATAATGCTGCTCAGGTTGTAATCGACGACCGAGGACAGTATCAAAAGCAAGAAGTAAATGCCGCTTGATTTGTAATAAAAGAAAAGAGAAAACAGGATGACGTAAGTCAAGCGCAGGTAAAATGTCTTGCGCAAAAAGGCATAGACCAGATAAAAAACCAAGAACATTCCGAGGAAAAGTCCGGTGTTGAACAACAGCGGCTCTTTTGGGTTATAGATAAACCAATTTTGCACCTGTTCTAAAGTGATTGTGCCGAAAGCCTGCGTAAACCAATCTTGTATGCTGTTCATTGTCATTAATTCTCGTTGCCCGATTTAAAATTGCTATATGCTTTTAAGACTGCTTCTGATAATAATTTTCCTTGTTTTTCATAACCCGCTTTTGAGTAATGCACTTTGTCACCTGCCATCAAACCTCTTGCAGCGTTTCTGTTCACGCCATATAATCCGCCCAATTGCGAATATAAATCCCATACGGCAAAGCCTTTTTCTTCAGAAGTTCCGATTATTTTTTCTGCATAATCGGCTGCAAATGTATTTGGAAATTTTCTTTTAAACAAGGACGGCGGCGGCGTTGAAACGATTATTGGAATAGTAATTCCCTGTGCTTTCATATTGTCAATAAACAACTGCAACTGCACCATATATTCTGAAGAAACCATCTTGTCAAAAGTTTCATTCGTACCTAAAGATAACACAATCATGTCAGGTTGCAAAGCTTTCAACTGCTCAAAAAACAAGGGATATTTATTGAAATCAGAGAATTTTGCGCCGTTGACACCAATGCTGCTGTAGGTAATTCCGGGGTTGTTGTTTTCTAAAACCAGTCCGTTTAAGGCAAATTCTGAGGCGTCTTCATTCGGAATCAGGTAAATTTTATCCAAAGGAGTTTCTGACGTATAAAAATGAGTAAATGCGTCAGACTGCATTTCCAAAGGAATAAATTCAGAGCGAGAAATTGATTTTGATTGCACTTCTCCGGTAGGAATTTTTAAAGTTTTCCCTGCTTGGATGTTATTTGAGCGTAAATTATTAGCTTTTTTCAACTGTGCAACTGAAATGTTATATTTATCAGCAATGATTGAAATCGCCTCGCCTCTTTTGATTTTGTGCGTAATCTTTTTAGGAACCGTCGATTCCATCACAATCGTTCTTGAAGAAGTTGCGAAGTCAAAAAGATTTTGGTTTTTTGGCGTAATGACTTTTATCTTATTAAAATCATAAGCACTGTCTTTGACATTAATTTCTACAGCGAAATCTTTGTTTCTTGTCCACAAGCCAATCCCGCTCAAACCCACAGGATTTCCTTTTTCAGGGTAAATATTGCGGTAGCTTTCCCAGCTTCTGTTAGAGGAGAATCTTTCGTTGTAAGAACCGTTTGTCTTGGCTAAGCTATAGGGAAAAATAAAACCGCGACCGGCGTTTCCAAATTCTTCTTGTAATTTCTTTCTAATGGGATTCGTCATCAAATCAGCCTGGATGTGCGAATCTCCGATGTGGACGATATTGATTTTGCCAGATTTCGTGGATTGCAATTTGCTAAGTTTTTCAAAAAAAGGCTTTAATACTTTGGCATTATACAAATGATTCTCAGGAATTACGGCAACATCTGCGGTATCTATGACGGCAACAGAGTCTATTTCAATAAACAAAGAATCAGGTGTCTGACCATGGCAATTGAAACAAAGAAGAATGAAAGCGAGTAAGAAAAAAAGTTTATTCTGCATTTACGCTGTCATTTTGTGTGGCCGTTGAATCTGCTTTTTTAGGAGCTGCAGGTTTCCTTTTTTGTCGCAAGATTTTATATTTTTCATATCCTGCATTTAATTGTTCATATAACAATTCAGCAATTTTTTTAGCTCCGCGATGATTGAAATGCGTGTAATCTTTGTTGGCTTTTGAAGGTTCTTCTTCTACCCATTTTACCATCGAACCATCGCCTCCCATTAAAGTATAAAGGTTTACGAATCCAGATTCTGTCTTTAACGCATAACGTTTTTGGGCTATTGTCAAAGGAACAACTGCTGAATCTGTTTTCATTTCCAAGTCATATTTTGTAGACTTATCGGCTGTTGAAATAATCAAGATTGAAACTCCAGGAAAACATTCTTTCAGGTGGTTGATAGTTTTGGTCATGCTTCTGTCATACCAAGTATAATCTTTTGTACCGTAGTTTAATACGTTTGTACCGTAATGCAAAATGATCAGGTTGTAACCCAATTTTGAATTGAAAGATTGCATCACTGACGGATTGAAAGTGGAGATTGGCAAGCCAGAATTCCCTCGTTGTGAGAAATTATCAACGTGGACTCCTTTTCCATTATCAAAATTAAATCCGAAAATCGGAATTGAATCTGCTTGGATAAAATCAGCTTTGAACGCTTTCAGGCTATTGGAAGAAATGGCTAGCGCATTTACAGAACTTGTCGGAGTCAGCTTTTTATGGATTGTATCTTTTCCGATAATCACATTTACTTTTCCATCCATATTAGAAGATCTTCCATAGAAAAGCGTTGGATTATCTAAAGAAGTGGCAAATTTTACATTGTTTGCCTTGAATTTTATCCATTCAATGTGGGCTGTGTCATTGGCGAAAAATACGTGGCCATTTACGCCAAACGGACTTCTTGGTCTTTTTACATTTAAGTAAGACTGTGTTTTCCAATTTCCTGAATATTGGTGCGTGATAGAACTTCTTGAAGCTGCTGATTCTGACGTTATCGAAACAAAACCTACTCCGGTTCCCCCATATTTTGCTTGAAAGTCGGAACGCAAATCTTTTACAATCATGTCCCCGTCAGTCATCGAATCTCCAAAATAAGCGATTCTTACTTTTTTCTCAGGATTATTTTCCAATTGATAAAGGCTTTCATAAAAAGGAATCAAATACTGATATCCTTTATAATCTTCGAAATTTTCAGAAGGAAAAGTAATGCCTTGCGTTGGATCAAAAACGATCTTCTGATTGACCAAAGTATCTTTTGAAATCGCCGAACTGTCAGTCGAAACAGCTTCTAAAAGCATGCTGTCGATCAGCACATTCTTTGAATCTGGACCATTTTCAGAAAAAATCTTCTTTGGAAGAAATTGCTTGAATCCAATAAAAGCTGCCGTTGCCAAAAGCACGATTGCGAAAGATTGGAAAAAATAAGACTTTGTGTTCACCTTGTTAATTATGAGTTATGAATTATGAGTTATGAGGTGCTTTTGCTTGTCATAAAATCAAAATTCAGATCATTGATATAATTTATTTCTAAGCCTAAATGAAATTTCTACCTCATTAATTACATTCTTTCTGGAACATCTATCCCCAAAAGTTTGAATGAAGAAGCGATTACATCGGCTACTTTTTTAGACAATTGCACTCTGAATATTTTTTCTTCTAAATTGTCAGAACCTAAAATTGGCACTGCTTGATAGAACGAATTGTATTTTCTTACCAATTCATAAATATAATTTGCAATCAAAGCTGGACTAAAATTCTTTGCCGCATCTTGAATTACTTCTGGAAACAATTCTAATTCTTTCAGCAATTCTTTTTCTTTTTCGTGCAATGCGATTTCTATATTCTTAGAAAAATCAAAATCTGCTTTTCTAATAATCGATTGGATTCTAGCGTAAGTATATTGAATAAACGGACCTGTATTTCCTGCGAAATCTACTGATTCTTCTGGGTTGAACAAGATTCGTTTCTTTGGATCTACTTTTAATATATAATATTTTAAAGCGCCAAGACCGATGGTTTTATACAATTTAGCTTTTTCTTCGCTTGAAAAAGAATCTAATTTGCCTAATTCTTCAGAAATATCTTGAGCCGTTTGTGTCATTTCGCTCATCAAATCATCAGCGTCAACAACGGTTCCTTCACGGCTTTTCATTTTTCCGGAAGGCAAATCTACCATTCCATAAGAAAGGTGGAAAAGATTTTGAGCCCAGTCAAAACCTAATTTTTTCAAGATCAAGAATAATACTTTAAAGTGATAATCTTGCTCATTTCCAACGGTGTAAACCATTCCTCCAACATCTGGAAAATCTTTTACACGCTGAATTGCTGTTCCGATATCTTGCGTCATGTAAACGGAAGTTCCGTCAGAACGAAGCACTAATTTTTCATCTAAGCCGTCTTCGGTCAAATCAATCCAAACGGAACCGTCTTCTTTTTTATAGAAAACACCGCTTGCAAGTCCTTGTTCTACGACGTCTTTTCCTAATAAATAAGTATTACTTTCATAATAATAGGAATCAAAATCAACGCCTAAATTTTTATATGTTTCAGCAAAACCGGCATAAACCCATTCGTTCATTTTGCTCCAAAGTGTTTTTACTTCTTTGTCGCCGGCTTCCCATTTTTGAAGCATTTCTTTAACTTCAGCACCTATTTTACTATAGTTATTAAAATACTTATCTTTAAAATTTGATTTAAAAGTTTTACGATCTCCTTCATCTGTAAAAAAATCATGTTCAACTTCTCCACCATCGTTAACAAAAACAGGCATCTCACCATCGGGCTCCATTAATTTATCTGCTAAAGAAGTATTTTTATCTTTAAAAAATTCAAATTTAAAATCTTCTGTTTTCTCCCATTCTGAATATTCTTCCTGAAACTTTTTCTCAAACTCTACATAATATTTTCCAACCAATTTATCTCCTTTTAAACCTGAAGTTTCTGGAGTTTCATTGTTTCCAAATTTTTCCCAAGCTAACATTGACTTGCAAATATGGATTCCTCGGTCGTTGATGATTTGAGTTTTATATACTTTTTTACCTGAAGCTTTGATAATTTCAGCTACCGAATATCCTAATAAATTATTTCTAACGTGGCCTAAATGAAGTGGTTTATTTGTGTTTGGAGAAGAATATTCTACCAAAATTGCTTTTTCATCTGCCTTTGGATTTATAAATCCGAAATCTTCTTTATTTTTTATATCATTAAAAAAGTCAAGATAGTATTTGTCAGAAATTACAATGTTTAAAAACCCAGAAACTACGTTGAACTTTTCAACAGCCTCTACATTTTCAACTAAATAACTTCCAATTTTATTGCCCAATTCAACCGGATTGCTTTTTACAAATTTTAAAATTGGAAAAATTACCATTGTTATATCACCTTCAAATTCCCTGCGAGTCGCTTGAAATTCTATTTTTTCTATAGTAATTCCAAATAAAGCATCAATAGCTTTTTCAATTTGCGGCGTGAGAATTTGTGTAAGTGTCATTTTTATTGATTTTTTTAAGCGTGCAAAGATAAACAATCTACATTAATTCATTGAAGATTAAAAATTGATTGTTTAAACGAATTATAAAAAAATATTTACAAATTTAAAAATTGTGTAATAATAAACGGCAATGTTATAATATTTAATTCGAGTTAAATTAGTGTGACAAAAATTTAAATCCGATATTTGTTATAAGTAATTCCCTTACTAAAAGACCCCGAATCAGTTAGAAGAGAATATCATAAGATTATTTTACCCCAATAACTAAAAACATGAGAAAGTTACCACTTTTCTTTATGTTACTTATGACTTCTATTGCCTACACCCAGGCTATTCAAGTTGATGTAACCACATATTCGGTTCCCGAACTTGTAAACAATGTTCTGATTAATTCACCATGTACAAGTGCGGCAAATATTCAATGGAAAACAGGCACTTCTTTTGGCTCAGATAACGGAATAGGGTATTTTGAAAATACCAACCCTAATTTCCCGATGGAAAACGGTATTATTCTTACCACAGGAAATGCACTTAATGCCCCTGGCCCAAATAATACAGACTTGCATGATGGAAATGCGGCATGGACTGGCGATGCTGATCTTGAAAATATCCTTCGAAATTCAGGAATTGAAATGGAATCAGTAAATGCGACTACTTTAGAATTTGAATTTACTCCGATTTCCTCTACTTTCAGCTTTGACTTTTTGTTTGCTTCAGAAGAATATGGAAATTTTCAATGTGAATTTTCAGATGCTTTTGCTTTTTTGCTTACGAATTTAAATACTGGAGTTACTACAAACTTGGCAGTTGTTCCAAATACAAATTCGCCTATTTCAGTTTTAACCATAAGAGATTTTTTATACAATTCAATTTGCCCTTCTGTAAATGCCCAATATTTTGGACGATTTAATGGCGGTTCGGCTTCAAATGCGGCAGCGATAAATTATAACGGACAAACCGTTTTGCTTCAAGCCATGTCGGTGTTGACGCCAAATACACCTTATCGCATAAAACTTGTCATTGCCGATCGAACAGATAATCAGTATGATTCTGCCATTTTTATTTCTGCAAGCAGTTTTAACATTGGGCAAGATGTCTTAGGAATTGATTTGACTTTAGAAAACAATACTGCAATTTGTTTTGGAGAGCGATTTACTCTTGAAACAGGGCTGGATGCTTTAGAATATGATTTTTCTTGGACTCGAAATGGCAGTCTTGTTACTGGCCAAAACGGACCAGATCTTGAAATTTCAACTCCGGGAACCTATACTGTAACTTACACAAGTCGAAATTTGCCTTGTAATGCTCCAATAACAGATACAATTGTCGTGGAATATTATCCGCAGTTTATGACGCCAAATCCTAGTGATTTATTCAAATGTGATACCGGAGAAACTTTGTATGATTTTGAATTGTCTTATAATAATTCTATTCTTCTAACAGGACTTCCTGAGGGAACTTCGGTATCTTACCATAATTTGCAAATTGAAGCTGAAAATGACCAAAATGAATTGCCAGCGACTATTCCTGGAAATGGAACTGAAACTATTTTTGCCAGAATTGAAAATTCCATTGGATGCTATACAATAAAATCCTTCAGGCTACTTTTAATTACGCCGCCAGTTGCAGGAACGCCTACGCCAATGACAGAATGTGCTGTTTCATTTAATTCTCCCAATGGATCTTTTGATTTTATTGATCAAAATGTAGGGGTATTGAACGGCCAACAGGCTTCGGTTTATACTATTACTTATCATACTTCTGAAGAAAATGCATTGGGCGGCATCGATCCATTGCCTTCAACTGGATATTCAGGAACAGATTCGCAGACCATCTATGCAAGGCTTGAAAACAAAACAGACCGAGATTGTTTTGATGTAACCAGCTTTCAAATATTTGTGAAAGATTTGCCACCTGTGGACACGCTTCCAAATGTGACTCGATGTGAAGAATATATTTTGCCAGCTTTGACAAATGGAAATTATTTTACACAGACAAATGGAAGCGGAACACCGCTTTTTGCAGGAGATGTTATTATTAGATCACAAACTATTTTTATTTACAATGAATCTGGAGGCATTCCAAATTGTCCAAACGAAAGCAGTTTTAGGGTAACCATTATTGATCCGGACGAGGTGACTCCAAAAGACACTAAGGTTTGTAAAGAATACCGCTTAACTGCACTTCAGTATGGAAATTATTTTACACAGCCAGGAGGAAATGGAACGCAAATTCCTGTTGGGACGATAATTACCGATCCTGAAACTACTGTTTATGTATATTATCAATATCCTGAATCGCCTTTTTGCATCGTTGATTCTAATTTTAGTGTGACTGTGATTCCGTTTGAAGATCTTCCTGATTTTGCAACTGTTTTTGACTGCGATTCTTATACTTTGCCTGATTTAGACTTTGGAAATTATTATGACCAAGCTGGTGGTCTAGGAAATATTATACCCGAAGGAACAGTGATTACTGCTTCCCAAAGAATTTATGTTTATGCAGAAAATCAAATCTGCAACGACAGCAAATCATTTGATGTTTTCATAGGCCTTGAAATTCCTATCAATGCAGAAAATTGCTCGAGTTATACGCTTCCAAGGATTCCGATAGGAAATTATTTTACCGGACCTGCTGGAACAGGAACTCAATTAGCTGCAGGAACAGTTATTTTTACAAGCCAAAGAATTTATATATATGTTGATACTCCAGAAGTGCCGAATTGTACTGATAATGTTTTCTTTGATGTAACGATCACAGATCCTTTTGCAACGATTCCTGATGATGTTTCTGAGTGTGGAAAATATATACTTCCTGGGCTTACGACAGGAAATTATTTCACGGGTACTCGAGGTACAGGAAGAGCGCTTGTTCCTGGTGATGAAATTACTACAACTCAACGAATTTATATTTATAATCCGCCTCTGCCAGGACAGAATTGTACTAATGAAATCAGCTTCCTTGTTACAATAACGCCTTATCCAAATATTGATGCCAGAGGAAATATTGGTCCGATTTGCAAAACATATACTTTGACACCTTTAGCTGTAGGAAATTATTATTCACAACCTGATGGCGTGGGTCTTATTCCAGCAGGAACGGTTATTACGCAAAGCCAGCGAATTTACATATATGCTGTTGCCAGTGCGAATGCTAGATGTGCTTCCCAAAGCAGTTTCACAATTGAAATTATTAATATTGAAGTTGATACGCCAGGAAATGTTGTTGCTTGTGACAGCTATATATTGCCTCCGTTGAATGTTGGAAATTATTTTACATTACCAAATGGGCAAGGAAGACAGGTTCCTGCTGGGGAAGTGATTACAGCAAGTCAGCGACTTTATGTATATGGACAGATTGTAAGCCGTGGTGTTCTTTGTACTGATGAACATACATTTACTGTTACTATTGTGAAAACGCCCGTTATCAGTCCGATTCCAAATTCTGTGAGGACTATTTGTGACAATGACCTAATAAATGATGGATTTACGGTTCTTGGTCCTGATATTGCGACAGCTGCTTTAGGAACGCAGTCTCCAACAGAATACAGCGTGGCTTATTATGCATCGCAAGCAGATGCAAATGCACAAACAAACCCAATAACTTCTGCTGGAACGCAAACCATCTGGATTAGGATTTCTAGCGTGATTTCTGCCAGCTGTTTTGTTGTGGGTTCCACTTCAGTGACTGTTTTGATTGTGCCAGAACCATTGCCAGTTGGAGGAATTGTTTGTATAGATAGCCAGACGCAAGATTTGCTTAAATCTTACACTATTCAAGCCGGATTGAGCATGTCGACTCATACTTTCCAATGGTATGATGAAAATGGCCCGATTGCTGGAGCTGTTCAAAATTCTTATGTTGCGACACTTCCCGGACTTTATAGCGTAATTGCCAGAAGCCGTTCTACCGGATGTTATTCAAATCCAGCAACTGTGGAAGTAAAACAGTCAGAACCTGCCCGAGTTTCAATTGAAGTCAGCGATGCTTTTAATAGCAATCAGACGATAACTGTTACTGCAACTGGTGTTGGTGGAGATTATGAATATCAATTAGATGATGGTGCTTTTCAAAGCAGCAATGTTTTTTATAATGTACCTTCTGGCGAACATCTGATAACGATAAGAGATAAAAATGGATGTGAAGATAGCTATATAACCGCATTTGTAATAAATTATCCGAAGTTCTTTACGCCAAATGGAGACGGAATAAATGATACTTGGAATATTACCGATTTAGATTTTCAGCCAGAATCTTATATTGATATTTTTGACCGATATGGAAAATTTATAATGCAAATCAAACCTTCCGGAAGTGGCTGGGATGGAACTTATAATGGACAACGGCATTTTTCAACTGATTATTGGTTTGTGGTTTATTATACAGAAAAAGGAATTACAAAAAATTTCAAAGCTCATTTTTCCTTAAAAAGATAAATTATTTCTTAATTACGCAAAAAGGCTTCTATTGATTTAGAGGCCTTTGTTGTTTGGAATAATTATAAATACAGGAATTCGTGTAACATATTTTCTATTTAATAGTCTATACAAACAAACTCATTAAAAAGTAAATGTTAATTATTGTATAAAATAGTACTATGTAATACATAATATTAAAAAAAGAAATACATTTGCACCTCAAACATCAATCAAATTTTTCAACCTAATGAAATTAAAATTATTATTCCTGAGCTTTTTCATGTCTCTATTTTCTGCAAACGCACAAAATAATTCAAGTATTACAGGAAATGTTACAGACAAACAAAATGCTCCGATTCCTTATGCGACAATCACAATTAAAGAAGGTGAAACAGTTGTTACCGGAAGTATTACAGATGACAATGGTAACTTTGAAGTAAAAGGCCTTGCTCCAAAAAATTATACGGTAGAGATTCAATTCATTGGATATAAGCCTTATTTTGGAAAAGCAAATCTTGCTTCTGGAGAAAAAACAGTGTCTTTAAACAAAATTATCCTTGCAGATGAATCTACACAGCTTGAAGGCGTAGAAATTGTTCAAGAACGTTCAACAATTGAGCAAAAAATTGACAGAAAAGTAATTAACGTTGGGAAAGATTTGACTACAGCCGGAGCTACAGCTTCTGAAATCATGAATAATATTCCGTCTGTAAATGTTGATCAAGATGGAAAAATATCTTTAAGAGGAAATCAAAATGTAAGAGTTTTAGTTGACGGAAGGCCGACAAATATTGATCCGGCTCAACTATTAAAACAAATTCCTTCGACTTCAATCAAGAAAATTGAATTGATTACCAATCCAAGTGCGAAATATAATCCAGAAGGAATGTCTGGAATCATCAATATTGTATTGCATAAAAATTCAAACGACGGATTCAACGGTAGCTTAAATGCCGGAATTACTTTTGCCAGAGAGCCAAAATTCAATAATTCGCTTGACATGAATTACAGAACTGGGAAAGTAAATTTCTTTGGAAACGTGGGAAGCAACTTCGGGAAAAGATTAAACGAAGGTGAAATTAATCGTTTTGACAATAATTCTCGCCAGGATTTAGACATCGTAAATGATGATGATTCTTACCTATACAAAATCGGGATGGATTATTACATCAATGATAACAACACGCTATCGTTTTACACAAACCAAAACAAAAGTAATGGATTTGGAAATGTAAACACAGACATCAATTATTTGAGTTTCACGCAACCAAGAGTTTTGCAATTTGCAGAATATGATAGTGAAAATAAAACTGGCGCTTATAATTTAGCTTACAAGCATAAATTCAAAAAAGAAGGCCACACATTAGATTTTGAAGGAAATTACAATGATTTTGACCAATCTCAAGATGCTAATTTTAACACCACAACATTCAAAACACCTGAAGAAAATATCGTTTATGCTGACAATATTAAAGACAGCAGGCAATTGACAACTTTAAATTTAGATTATGTAAATCCATTATCTGAAAAGTCAACTTTAGAATTGGGTGCTGAAGCAAGGCTTACAAGAACAGAAAATGATTATCTGACAGGAAATCCTGCAATTTTGCCAATTTCTGCAAGAGCTTCCAACTATACTTATGATATTGATATTTATTCAGCTTATGCCACTTTTGGTCAAAAATTTGAGAAATTCAGTTACCAATTAGGAGCGCGTTTTGAAAGCTATAAAGCAAAAGCAAACTTGAATAAAGGAGCAACTGTTTTTGAAGACGATTACATTACGCTATATCCTTCAGCGTATATGACTTATAATTTGAATGAAAAAAATATGTTTCAATTAAGCTATAGCCGTCGTGTTGACAGGCCAAGTTTAGAGCAGACAAAACCTATTAGAGAATTTTCAACGCCCTTGGTAACAAGTTTAGGAAACCAAGAATTAGAGCCACAATTCACAAATTCAGTAGAATTAAATTATACAAAAACTATCGAGAAAGGTTCAATTACAGCAGGAGTTTATTACAGGCTTATCAACAATGAAATCAATCGCGTTTTGTATCCAAATGATGCTACAGAAAATGAAGATGACTTGATTATGAGCTTTGATAATTTCGACAATAACAAAGCATTCGGATTTGAAATATCAGCCAATTACAAAATCACAAAATGGTGGGATGTACAGCCTTCAATAGATTTCTCAAGCATTTCACAAAAAGGATTGGTTTCAGTGCTAAGAGCTGGAACAGACAACGAATTTGATTTTATCACAAAAGAAGTAGACGCAAATGCTTTAAATGCAAGAATCAACAGCAATTTCAAAGCTACAAAAAATTTGAGCTTTCTATTATTCGGATTTTACAGAGGCGGTGTTGACGGAGTTCAAAGCAACAGCCATGAAATGTATAAAATGGATATGGGCGGAAGATATTCAATGCTAAACAATAAAATGTCATTCAGCTTGCGTTTCAATGACGTTTTCAACACCATGAAATTTGCGTTCGACGGAACAAATCCTTACCCAAATCGTGGGCAATTTACTTGGGAAAGCCAGAGTCTTTATTTCGGAATCAACTATATGTTTGGTGGAGGAAAAAATAGAGCAATGCAAAGAAAATACCGTGAAGACAACACTAAACAAGGTGGCGGCGGTATGTTTTAAAACGTAGGTTTGGTTAGTTTATATATTTTTTATTTGAAAAACCGGAGTAGTGATGCCCTCCGGTTTTTTGTTTTTAGGCATAAAAAAAGTTGCAACATCTATTGCAACTTTTTTTTATTTATAAGTGTCTTGTCCTGAAATAGCGATACACAAAAAGTATCATTATGGAAAAAGATCAAGCATTGCGCTATGTAAAGCGCACACAGAAAGATTACACTATGTCTTTTAAGCTTCAAGTTGTTCAG
>Ga0247809_1000019_pt1 | contig 145150 bp, 133 predicted proteins | sample UWRJL104311B1_FD_180951 | JGI IMG/M metagenome (GOLD analysis project Ga0247809, IMG submission 180951) | Plant litter microbial communities from Arlington Agricultural Research Station in Wisconsin, United States - UWRJ-L104-311B-1 | ecosystem: Environmental > Terrestrial > Plant litter >... | reverse complement strand
AAATTATTCAATAAGTTCAAATTCCAAAGCTTCACTTTCAGTACCATTAATGATAATCGTCAGCTGGTGAATTCCCGTATGAAAAACACGAGTTGTTATGATTTTAAATGACTGGTTTCTGACCACTTTTATTAACTGATTGGGCTGATAAATTTTCTCACTGATTTTAAATACTTTTTTCGCTAAATGACCTTTTGACTTTTTATAATGAACGGCATATTCCAAACGAATCGTTTTGGCTTCATTATTTTTATTATTCAGGTGAAATTGAAACTGCAGATACTCTCCAATTTTTACAACAGGCGTTTTAATTTCAAAATTAGAAAGTTCAATATTAGTGCTTTCTAAGCCATAATGATTCAGGATTTCGGGATGACCTTGTTTCAATAATGTACGACAGCCGTGTTTGATGATGGCATCAGTTTCTTTCGTAATACCTTTCCATTTTCCTGCAATTTCCAGTACAATCTGCGGATTATCTTTGGCAATATCATTTAAATTATTGGCAACGCTTCTGCGTACATATTCTGAAGAATCATTCTTTAGATTTTCCAGAATAGGCAGAATAGAAGCAGGATCTTTTTTTAAGAACGGAATTGCCATAGCCCATGGTAATCTCGGGCGGCTTCCTTCGCTGGATAATCTTCTTACATGATGATTTTCGTGTAGTGACCATTTTACCATTTCTTCTATCATTTTTTCTTTATATTTTAAAATGAAAGGACGAACAGCAAATTCACAGCTTATAAATTGTGTAATGGAAACAAAGGCTTTCGCCGAAGTTTTAAAATCTTCCAGGCCATACATTTCGATATAATCAGCAAAAAAGATGAATGCCAAGTTGCCTTCCGTAAATTTATTCTTTTTTAAATTATTAATGATTTTATCAATTAAAACAACAGCTTCAGGAAAATCTTGAGGCATAAATTGGTGCAACACAACAGTGGTATGTTTCATTCTTTCTTTCCATTCTTTTTGATCAAAATTGCTTTCGTAAATGGCGTTAATGAATTTTTGGTTATCGAAATCCGGATCCAATTCGGCAACAGCCTGACCAAAATTTTCGTAGAATGAAGGCGAATAAATATCTTTGATTAATCCCATAATCGTAATGAATGAAGCTCAAAGATATTTAATGTTGTCTAATTTTGATGATTGGGAGATTAAGTTTTATTTTGAATTTAGGCTTTAAATTTCCTGCCTTATGATTTTATAAATTAAATCGAAACTTTCAAATCCATAAAATATATCCTAATTTAGCATTTAATAAAAAACAGAAAGATGATAAGTGAAGCTCAATTCCATTCAGAATTACAAAATTTGATAAGCAATGCAATCAGAGAGGATGTAGGACCGGGCGATTACAGTTCACTTGCCTGTATTCCTGATACTGCAAAAGGCCAGGCCAAATTATTAGTAAAGGATCAGGGAATAATTGCCGGAATTGAAATAGCAAAAATGATATTTGAACATGTAGATCCAAAATTAGGAGTAAAAACTTTTATTGAAGACGGATCGGATGTAAAATACGGTGATGTAGTTTTTGAGGTTTCAGGAAGTTCGCAGTCTATTTTAAAAGCCGAAAGGGTGGTTTTGAACACCATGCAGCGTATGTCTGCCATTGCTACAAAAACAAATCAATATGTACAACTGTTGGAAGGAACAGGAACTAAAATATTAGATACGCGTAAAACGACTCCAAATTTCAGGGCTGCAGAAAAGTGGGCAGTAAAAATTGGCGGGGGCGAAAATCATCGCTTTGCCTTGTATGATATGGTGATGCTAAAAGACAATCATATTGACTTTGCAGGTGGAATCACGCACGCCATTTCAAAAACAAAAGAATATCTGAAAGCAAATAATCTGGACTTGAAAATTATTGTAGAAGCAAGAAATCTGGATGAAATTCGTGAGATTTTACAAAGCGATGGAGTCCACAGAATTTTGATTGACAACTTTAATTATGAAGATACCAAAACGGCTGTAGAATTAATTGGTTCAAAATGCCAGACAGAATCTTCAGGAAACATTAATGAAAAAACGATCCGGGAATATGCCTTATGCGGTGTAAATTATATTTCGTCGGGTGCTTTGACTCACTCTGTTTATAATATGGACTTGAGTTTAAAGGCTTTTTAAAAAATACAATCGTTAATTTTTTAAAATTAATCCGGAAATCTAAAATCTAAAAAGTCCAACAATCTAATAATCCAAGAAAGTCTAAAATATATGTCTCAAGAGATAGAAGCACGGATTGAAAAAATTCCGGTATTGCGTTCCGTAGTCCGGCTTTTTAAAATGATAAAATTGCCATGGCTTGAAGGTTTTTCGTTATACGATTTATTAGAAATGTATACACTCGGAATCCTTGAAGGCGCTTTTTCTTATCACGCAAGTGCTGTTTCGTTTAGTTTTTTTATGGCATTGTTTCCATTTGCCCTATTTATCCTGAATTTGATTCCTTACATTCCAATTGAAGGCTTTCAGGCTGATTTTCTTCAGTTTGTACAGCAGGGTGTACCGCCAAATACTTATGATGCTATTAATAAAATTATTTCGGACATTTTAAATAATAGTCATTCAGGATTACTGTCATCGGGTTTTCTTCTTTCTATATTTTTAATGGCCAATGGAATTAACGGAATCCTGAGTGGTTTTGAATCTTCTAAACATGTATTCGATAAACGTGGCTTTTTTAGTCAGTACCTGGTAGCTATTGCAATTTCTTTGGTTATGACCATAATATTATTTGTAACCGTTGCGACCATTGTATTTTTTGAGGTTATCATCCAAAAAACTATTATCCAGGATGTACTCAGTGACAGGATTCCGCTTATTATTTTAGGACGTTATTTGTTTGTTATTTTGATGATTCTGATAACCTCTTCTATATTATTGCGTTATGGTACAAAACAGTATAATAAGGTGCCGTTTATTAGTATTGGTTCTGTTTTTACGACTATCTTAATTGTTATATCTTCGTTCTTTTTTGGGATTTGGGTTATAAAATTTTCAAAATACAACGAACTTTATGGTTCTATTGGGACTTTATTAATTCTAATGTTTTATATTTGGATTAACTGTATGATTTTGCTTTTGGGATTTGAACTCAATGCTTCAATCAGAAAATTAAGATTAAGAAATAAATAAAATAGTATGAAAAATTGGATGTTAACCATAGGATTGTTTTTTGTAACATTAGGCACAATTCAAAGCCAGACAGTAATAGGAAAATGGAAAACAATAGATGATGAAACAGGTGAAGCAAAATCAGTTGTGGAGATTTACGAAAAGTCCGGAAAAATATATGGTAAAGTGGTAGAAATATTTAGCGCCAAACATCAAAAGGATGTATGTTCTAAATGTGAAGGTGCCGAAAAAAACAAACCGATTTTGGGTATGGTAATTATTAACGGACTCAAAAAAGACGGTAAAGAATACAACGGTGGAACAATTTTAGATCCTACAAACGGAAAAAAATACAAATGTTACATTACGCTGGAGTCTCCGGATAAATTGAAACTTCGTGGGTATGTCGGAATTTCAATGATGGGAAGAACGCAGTACTGGAAGCGCGCGAAAAATTAAAGAGGCATGAAAAAAAATAGTTGCAGTACTTCTTTTTTTATTTCTTTCAATAAATATAACAGGACAATCTAAAAGTCCTTTACAAATAAGTCATCTATAAGGTGACTTTTATGTTTATAAGACTTTTAATAAATATAAAATGGTTGATGAATATTTAAATAAGCCTTCGAATAAAAATAAATCTTAAATCCTATAAAATATCTACATGTTTTTTGTCGAAGTTATTTTACCGCTTTCCTTAGCTAAAACATTAACTTATCGTGTTTCTGAAGCTGAATTCCATTTTATAAAAAAAGGGATGAGGGTGGCTGTACCTATTAAAAGCAAAATCTATACAGCACTTGTTATAGATATTCATGAAAATGCTCCTGCTTTATACGAAGCCAAAGAGATTCATCAAATATTAGACGAAAAACCGATTGCAACAGAAGTCCAGATTAAACACTGGCTTTGGATAGCGAATTATTATATGTGCGGCATCGGTGATGTTTATCGTGGCGCTTTTCCAACAGGATTATTATTGGAAAGTGAAACCATGATTTCCCGTAAACCAGAAGTTATACTAAATGATTCTGAACTTTCGGATGACGAATTTTTAATTTATGAAGCGCTTCACCATCAAAATTCACTTAAAGTTCAGGAGATTGCCTCCATTTTGAACAAGAAAAACATTCTGCCAATTCTTCAGAAATTAATGGATAAGGATGTCATTGTTTTAGAAGAAGAAATTAAAGAAAATTACAAGCCAAAATTGGTTCGGTATCTGAAATTACATTCAAAATACGAAACTGACGGTAGCTTGGAAGAGTTACTTGCAGTATTAAAAAGAGATAAACAGAAAGAAATTGTTTTGGCGTATTTTCAAATTAGTGCTTCAGAAAAGAAACCCGTAACAGAAAAGAAATTGATTGAATTAGCCGGTTGCAGTTCTGCTGTGGTGAAAACTTTGATTAAGAATGAAATCTTTGAAGAATACTATCTGCAACAGGACAGGGTTTCTTTTGAAGGTAAAGTATCTGAAAAGGAATTGCAATTAAGCGAAGCTCAGAAAACCGCTTTTGATTCAATCAGGGAAAGTTTGTCTGAAAAAGAAGTTTGTCTGCTTCACGGCGTTACTTCCAGCGGGAAAACAGAAATTTACATTAAACTGATTGAAGAATATCTCCTTACAGGAAAACAAGTTTTATATCTGCTTCCTGAAATTGCGCTCACGACTCAGTTAGTATCAAGACTTAGACTTCATTTTGGAGATAAAGTGGCTGTTTTTCATTCGAAATACAGTAATAATGAAAGAGTGGAAGTGTGGAAACAAACACTCGGGAATTCAGAGAAAGCCCAGATTGTGATAGGAGCAAGGTCGGCTTTGTTTCTGCCTTTCGCTGATTTAGGATTATTGATTGTTGATGAGGAACACGAGCAGACTTTCAAGCAAACAGATCCGGCACCCAGATACCACGCCCGGGATGCAGCAATTGTTTTGGCTAATTTTCATAAAGCAAAAGTGCTTTTAGGATCGGCAACACCAAGTATTGAAACCTACTTTAATACCCAGACTGAAAAGTATGGTCTGGTTACGATTACCGAACGTTATAATAATGTCCGAATGCCTGAAATTGTCTTGGTTGATTTAAAAGACAAGCATTTCAGGAAAAGAATGACAGGGCATTTTAGTGATCTTTTGATTGAAGAAATAACCGAAGCTTTGTCTTTGGGTGAACAGGTGATTTTGTTTCAGAACAGAAGAGGGTATTCTCCAATAATTGAATGTATGACATGTGGACACGTGCCGCATTGCCAGCAGTGTGATGTGAGTTTGACTTTTCATAAGCATAAAAATCAATTACGTTGTCATTACTGTGGTTATTCAATTGCAAAACCAACACATTGCCATAGCTGTTCCAGTATCGATTTAACTACAAAAGGTTTTGGAACAGAGCAAATTGAACAGGAATTAATATCTCTTTTTCCAAAAGCCAAAACCGGAAGGATGGATCAGGATACAACCAGAGGGAAATTTGGTTTTGAGAAAATTATCGATTCTTTTAAAAACCATGAAATTGATATTTTGGTCGGAACACAAATGCTGGCTAAAGGATTGGATTTTGACAATGTAAGCCTTGTCGGAATTATGAATGCTGATAACATGTTGCATCATCCTGACTTTAGGGCTTTTGAGAGGAGTTTCCAAATGATGACACAAGTGGCAGGAAGAGCGGGAAGATCAGAAAAACAAGGAAAAGTCGTAATTCAGACCTATAATCCAAATCACAATACCATTCAGCAGGTAACGACCAATAATTATGCAGGTATGTATAAAGAGCAGTTGTATGACCGGCAGATTTATAAATACCCTCCATATTTCAGGATTATAAAGCTAACATTGAAGCATCGTGATTATGAAAAGCTTAAAGAAGGATCTATGTGGCTTTACCAGGTTTTAAGCCAAAATTTAAATATGCCTGTTTTGGGTCCTGAAGAACCTGCGATAAGCAGAATTAGAAACGAGTATATAAGATCTATACTCATCAAAATTCCACAGAATCTACCATTGGGATCAACAAAAAAAAGTATCCAGAAAATGCTGAATAGTTTTGAGGCTGTTGCTCAATACAGGGCTATAAAGGTGGTTGTAAATGTTGATTTTTATTAGTAGGATTACGAAGATGTGGACAAGGCCCTTACAAGATCTTCTTTCTTATTACGGCTAAGAGGTATTTTTGTAACACCAATTTCAGCAAACTTGCTGTTGAATCGCTCTACTTTGTCTATATTTATAATGTATGATTTATGAACACGAATAAATTTCTCTTTCGATAAATCATTTTCAAAAGATTTCATGGTCGAAAGGACAAGATTACTATCATCCTCAGTAACTACTCTTACATAATCTCCAAAAGCTTCAATCCATTTTATTTTGGCAGTAAAGATTTTAAGTTTTTTAAGATTGCTTTTAATAAATATATGTTCACCTTCTTCTTCTTTAGTGTCTTTTTTAAGAAGATGGAGATCGATCGCTCTTTTAACAGAGGCATTGAACCTGTCTACAGCAATAGGTTTCTGAAGGTAATCGGTAGCATCATAATCAAATGCTTTCAGGGCATATTCTGCTTTGGATGTTATAAATATAATCTGAGGCTTGACTTTTAATCCGTCAAGGAAGTCAAATCCATTAATTACGGGCATTTCAATATCCAGAAATATTAAATCTATATCATTTACCGAGATGCAGTTTTTTGCTTCGATAGCATTCGAAAAATCACCAACGAGGTGTAGGCCCGGGTGATTATTAGCTAACTTTGCAATAATAGTTCTTTGGATAGAACTATCATCTACAACAACACAGTTTAGTTTCATAAAGTTGAATTTTAATAAATTTGGGTTCCAATAGTAAATGTATTACTTTTTTAGAAAAAAAACTAAGCGCCATGGCTGTTTTTGGTATTTCAACGAATAAAGTCAAAAAAATATTGCGTATTCAAATTTAATACTTACTTTTGCACCCAATTTTAACAAATAAATATTGTATTTATGAATCATTATGAAACTGTTTTCATTTTAAATCCCGTTTTATCTGAGGTTCAGGTAAAGGAAACAGTAACGAAATTTGAAGAATTTCTTACTAGTAGAGGAGCTGAAATGGTATCTAAAGAGGATTGGGGTCTGAAAAAAATGGCTTACGAAATCCAAAACAAAAAAAGTGGTTTTTATCACTTATTTGAGTACAAAGTAGCTGGAGAAGTTCTAATTGCTTTTGAAACTGAATTTAGACGTGATGAAAGAATCATGCGTTTCCTGACTGTAAGTCTTGACAAACATGCTATTTCTTGGGCTGAAAGAAGAAGAGCTAAACTTAAATCTACAAAAGCGTAATTATCATGGCAACATTACAACAATCTGCTTCAGGAAAAAAAGACGGGGATATCAGATATCTTACGCCTTTGAACATAGAAACAAACAAAACTAAAAAGTATTGTCGTTTCAAAAAATCAGGTATCAAATATATTGACTATAAAGATGCTGATTTCTTATTGAAATTCGTTAATGAGCAAGGAAAAATTCTTCCTCGTCGTTTAACAGGAACTTCATTAAAATACCAAAGAAAAGTTTCTGTAGCTGTAAAAAGAGCTCGTCACTTAGCTTTAATGCCATACGTGGCCGATTTATTAAAATAATATAAAATTAATAGTTGTTGGTTTTCGGTCAAATGAAACCTAACTTCTTAAATAAAGGACAACAACATGGAACTTATTTTAAAACAAGACGTACAAAACCTAGGATTTAAAGATGATGTAGTATCAGTTAAAGCTGGTTACGGTCGTAACTTTTTAATTCCTCAGGGATTTGCACAATTAGCTACACCTTCTGCAAAGAAAGTATTGGCTGAAAACCTAAAACAAAGAGCGCATAAAGAGGCTAAAGTTGTTGCTGATGCTAAAGCGTTAGCTGAGACTTTAAAATCACTTGAAATTAAACTTACGGCTAAAGCTGGTGGAGAGAAACTTTTTGGTTCTATCACCAACATTGATATTGCTGAAGCTTTAGAAAAATCAGGTAATGCAATCGACAGAAAATTCATTACAAGCGGTATCGTTAAACGTACTGGAAAATATTCTGCAAGCATCCGTTTGCACAGAGATGTTATCGTTGATTTACCATACGAAATTGTTGCTGAGAAGTAATAATTTAAAATGCTATATAAAAATCCCGATGTGAGTCGGGATTTTTTTTGTTAAAGAAATAAATATAGGACCTAATGTTATTTGCTTATAGCGTAGGTATAAAGAGTATAAAAAATGAAATACGCAAGACTTACAAAAGAACAGTTTGATGAACTACATGGGGAATTTACAAACTTTTTAGCTTCGCAGGCCATTGATAAAGCGGAGTGGGATTCAATCAAATTAAATAAACCGGAAGTTGCGGAGCAGGAATTAGACGTTTTTTCAGATTTAATATGGGAAGGCGTATTGTCAAGAGCAGAATTTTTAGAGCATTTTTCTAAAAACCATATTTTTTTATTCCAATGTTTTGAAACACATGTACAATCTATAGTATTGAAATCCCTGGTTCCCGAAACTGATTTTTTAACTAAAGAAGGTTTACAATGGTTGAGTGATAATATGTTTACTGAAACAATTGAAATGAAAACAGGGAAAAAAGTTTTCACGGAAGATCGTAATTTTTCAATTTTTGAACTTATTCAACAAGGTGCTTTTTTAAGTGATGGTCAGTTGTTCCAACAAATCAATACTATCATAGAATCTTAATCATTTTACAATTATTTTAGTAACTAATTTCAAATGTTAAAATATTCTATATTTATTGATATTTTAACATTTGTTTATCCTTTAATATTTTTTGTTACCCGTATTTATACTTGTTTTCTTTAGAAAAGTTTAAATACTGTTATTTCTTTTCTTTATGTAGGTATTTATTTTCAAATACTTTTGTTTCATTGGTTATCAGTTCATTGTAAGTTTGATAACATACGTTTAATCTTACAAATTATTATTTTTGCAAAAAAAAACACTTTTTTTTTGTGATTTCTTTAATATATAAATATTTATCGAAAACCCTCATATTTATTGGGGTTTTAGCGATTACTCTTTTTTCTTGATCCTATATATTATAAAAAAATAAGAATTTTATACTTGTTTTATATTTGACATTTTCTTAATTTTAGTAAAAAGAAAGGTTAAACAATATTAATCTGATTCCAGATAAAACATAAATCTTTCCGAATTAAATCATTAATAATTTACTTAAAGTTTAAATTTTTAAAAACTTAATTCATTTTACTTATGGAATTGAAATTTACACTCTTTATCAAATTTGCGTTAGGTATTATTGCCATATTAGCATTTATTATAAGCTGTTGGAATAAATTTAGTGTTACTCCAAAATTTAATTTTACTTCAGTTGTTAACTTATTTTATAAATTTAAATTTTCCAGTAACTTCTTGTTTCCAAAACCCTGTTGAAGTTTTAGAAATGAAAGGCATCGCTATGTTCAATTGAACGTTAATTGCTTTTTAAAAACAAATGATTCAATTCAGTATTTTTATTACTTTATAGAGGCCTAATCAACTTTCTGTAATTTGAATCATATAAATAAAATCCCCCTACATCATTTTAGTGAAATTTTCTTTTTATGAAAATTATTACTGCTACAAATCACTCCAAATGGAAGATTGATTCGGGTCAATATTTCCAAATTTTCTGAGATATCTTTTATCCATTGAGGATAAAAATATTCTACAGTATGTTTAAATGTATAATACCACAAGAATTATTTACAAATCTAAATTTAATTTTTTGGCAACGTAATGTTGTGACTTCCTTTAATTAATTGATTATTAGTGTTTTTTATTATTGCTTAAGCATATCTGCTTAACGCAACAGGTATTTTATTGTCCATTTTCTAATCTTCCAAATTATGAAAAAATTCTTTACTTTTTGTAATCTCAACTTTCAGGAGAGATTTTTCGGACTACTATTTTTAATGTTTTTATGTAATACTTCATTGGCGCAGATAGTTTGTAGACCAAGTTCTCAAACTAACTCACAAGGTGGATTATTATGTGTAGGCTTAAACGTAGATAGTCCTGGTAATGCCTTCGATACCGCAGGCTTATCCACTTTTGCTACTCTAACCAATGCGGTTGGGGTAGGATGTTTCGTAGAAGAAACATTAGTACTTGGTCAAACTGCGAGAGCAGGCGATCAGATTGTAGTCTACTTCGGTACAGGAAATGCTCTATTAGACGTAGGATTACTATCAAATGCAACTATCCAGCCTAAACTTTCAGCAGTAAATTCAGGGGCTAGCTTAGCATTAAACAGTCCACTTCTGAATTTAAATCTGTTATCCGGAAATACTATTGCTGAGGCAAGGTATACGTTGACCGGTGATACCAATCAGGTTCAAATTCAGGTAGGAGGACTTTTAAGTTTATTAGTTAGTTTACGAATTTACGATGTTCGTTTAGAGTTTGCGAGACCTACTGTAACAGGAGGTTTGAATCAAACAATATGCGCTGGTACTTCGACAACGCTTAATGCTACTCCGGCAGTGGGAACTTCATTAGCGTGGTATGGTTCACCTACAGCTACAACAGCTTTAGCAACCGGAAACAGTTACCCGACACCAACTTTAACAGCAACAACTACTTATTATGTTGGAGTTTCAAGAGGTGGAACTTGTGAGAGTAATACTCGTGTACCAGTTGTGGTAAATGTTTCAAATCCTGTTGCACCTACATTAAGTACGACAGGAACTGCAATATGTTCTACCGGAACGATACAATCGACTACTTTATCAGTTTTAAATCCTGTTTCAGGAACTACTTATAATTGGTATTCAGTTGCAAGTGGAGGAGTATCATTGGCATCTGGTATAACATATTCGCCAACAGTTCCGATAGGAACAACTCCGTTTTTTGTAGAAGCTGTAATTGGAAGCTGTGTTAGTCCGGCTCGTACAGGAGTAAATGTAGTATCTGTAGCTGTGCCCGCTCAACCAACATTATTAACGCAAAGTGTTAGTATTCAGGCAGGACAAAATGCTACTTTGAGTTCAGATACAACACCTTCAGCGTCTGGAGCAACTTTAAACTGGTATGACGTTCCAACTGGTGGAACACCTCTTGCTACAAATTCACCAACATTTACAACACCTATATTAAATGCTACAAAGACATTTTATGTTGAGGCTCAAAGTGCTACAGGAAATTGCGTTAGTACAAGAGCTTCAATATTAGTAACAGTTTCACCACCATTGACAGCAGGATGTTTAGAAGCCGGTAGCCAGCAAACAGCCCAAAATGGACTATGTTTATTGTGTAGTACTACAACACCGGGAAATTCTGTTGATGCTAATCCGAATACTGCAGCAAGACTTACAGTTCCTGTTGGTTTATTAAATGCATACATTCAGCAAACATTACAATTTAGTAATCCTGGTAAAGCGGGAGATATTATAGATGTTGACTTAGAACTGCCAGGTGGACTTGCAGATGTGGTTTTGTTAGGAGGAGTAACATTAGCTACTTATAATGGAGCCACTTTCAATAATGACAGAATTGCAAGTACTAATTCTCTGGTAACTTTACAACTATTATCAGGAAATCGTTTTAGAGCAAGTATAGTTGCCGGAGCCAATTTTGATCGTGTTGAAATACGATTTGGAGGAATAGCTTCGCTTTTGACAAGTTTAGATATTTATCAGGCAACTTACAGATATAAAGCACCTTTAATTACGGGTAATACAACTATTTGTGAGGGAACTACTGCTACGGTAGTAGCTAGTTTGAGTGCAGGTGAAACAGTTGGCTGGTTTGCCACTCCCACAGGAGGTGCAGCAATAGTTAATACAGCATCCTTTACAACTCCGGTTTTAAACGCTGCAACAACATATTATGTTCAGATTACCAGAAATGGTTGTGTAAACAGTGAGCGTACTCCTGTTTTAATAAATGTAACGAGTCCTGTTACTCCTGTTGTTAGCCCTGCTTCAACAGCTATTTGTAGCGGACAAAGCACTATACTTGCTGTTCAGGCACCTGTTGGAGGGACAGTTTACAATTGGTATGATGCTGCATCGGGAGGAAATCTGGTTTTTACCGGTGCTTCATTTTCGACACCATCTTTGACGGCAGATATTACTTATTATGTTGAAGCTTCAATAGGAACTTGTATTAATGCGACCCGTACTCCAGTAAGTATTACGGTTAATCCATTACCTGCGACACCAACGCCGGTTTCTTCCAATGTTATTATTCAATCCGGACAAACTGTTACATTACAGGTTGCAAATTCAGTACCTGATGTAGTGTATGATTGGTTTGATATGTCTACAGGAGGAACTGCTATAGCTACTAATACAGCGACATATACGCCAAATCCTGCTTTAACGCAAAGTAAAACCTATTATGTGCAGGCCAGAAGTACAATATCAAATTGTGTAAGCACTACGAGAGCCGCTATAGATGTAACTGTTATAACTACTGTAAATGGTTGTTTACAACCTAATTTTCAAGTTACAAGTCTTAATCCTGTTATAGTATGTGTGGGTTGTACAAGTACAAATCAAAATGGTTCTGTTGACAACGATATAAATACATTTGCCAATCTTTCTATGCCTATTGGTGTCGGAAGTTATATACAACAACGTTTAACATTTCCTACTCCTGGTCAGGCAGGAGATATAATAGATGTAGAATTAGAAGTTCCTGTTGGAATTTTGGATATTAGTCTTTTATCAAATATTACATTGGCTACTTACAATGGTGGAGCTTTTAATAATGACAGAATAGCTGTTAATAATAATTTATTAAATGTTCAATTGCTATCAGGTAATAGATTTAAAGTTAGTTTTCCGGCAACAGCAGCGTTTAATGAACTTGAAATCAGATTAAGCGGCTTAGCTACAGTTGCAGCAAGTGTAAATATTTATGGAGCTTCTTACCGATTTCCAAATGCTGTTATAACAGGAGCTACAAACCCAATTTGTTCGGGAGGAACTGCGACATTGGGAGCAACTGCTACGGGAACAGAAACTTTTACTTGGTATACTGTTCCAACAGGAGGTAGCCCGGTTTCTGTAACTCCAACAGCACAATTGAATGCTACAACAACCTTCTATTTGCAAGCAACAAGAGGAACTTGTGTTAATACCCTTAGACAAGCTGTTACAGTAAACGTTTTGCCAGTTCCAACGGCAGCAAATATTACCATTGCCAGTCCGGTAGAAGCTACTTGTGCGGGTGGTGCTGTTTTAACTCCGACATCTAATATAGCTGGAGCAACCTTCAGATATTATACAAGTCAGACTAAAGCTCAGGAAATAACAAGCGGAACTATTGGAGGCGTAACGTATGTAAAAGATGCTACAACGGGAGCACTAACCATTAGTGATCTTAACCTTTCATCGGCTCCATTCAGTTATTTTATTTCAGCGACTAATGGTGGAATCTGCGAAAGTGCAGCGCAAACATTAAAAGAAGTTGTTATAAATGCTCCGGCTCTTACGCCATTAACAGTATCTCCAACCGCATTAACAGGTTGCGGAACTGTAAATTTAAGAGATGCTATATCTCCTTTAGACTCCAGCGGAAATACAACTTACACTTTTTACGATTCATTAAATAATGTAATTCCTGCAGCTGCGGCCGGGAATATAAATACAAGTGGTGTTTACTTCATTCAAGCTCAAGGTAACGGTATAACATGTCCATCTGCAAGACTTCAGGTGACAGTTAATGTTAATCCGTTACCAAGCTTGACTGTACCACAATCTATATCAGTAAATGTAGGGACATCAGTTCCGCTTACTTCAACATCAAACGGAACAGTAACCTGGTATGATCCTGCGGGTAATCAGGTAGTAGGTTCTACGGGAGCATTAAATACTCCGGGAGTTTATACTTATACTGCCGTTGCAACAAATGTAAATTGTTCTGTAACTGCGACTTTGTCAATCAATGTAATTTCGGTAGTTGCTTGTCAATCTTTGACAGAAAGAGTTTATGCTACAACACAAACTTCGGATTCACTTTTAACCGGTACTGTAACCAATGGCGGAAGTGCTGTTGATGGTAATACCAGAACCTATTCAACAATCACAACTGGAATTGGACTTTTAGGAATTGGCAGTGCATGGCAAAATTTACAATGGCCAACAACGATTCCAAAAGGAACTCCGGTAACAGTAAAATTAGGTTCTGAATACAGTGCCGTTGCTGTTGGTCAAAATTTAAGCGTGATTGGAACTAAACGTAACGGATTAGGAAATCCAGTTGATATTGGAGTCTTACAATCTGTTTCAGGATCATTATTAAATCTATTATCAGGCGAGAATTCTTATGAATTTACTTTTGTTCCTTCTAACACATCAGGACCTCAGGATTATGACGGAATAAGAATTCAATCAGCAGCTATCGTTGGTGTTCTTCAAAACACAAGAGTGTATGATGCTTATTACAATGTTCAGGTACCAAATATAGCCTGTACACCTGGAGATATTCAGGATATTTATTATGGTGCCACAGATTTAGGGCTACCTGTAGGAGCAGTAACAGCTACAGTTGGTGTTACAGATGCTTATAACGTAACAGATAATGATATTGCAACTTTTGCAACTATGTACAGCGGTGTTAATGCGCTTGCCGCATCAGATTTGACTGTGGTATTCAAAACGCCATCAATAGCTACTGACAGTATAAAAATTGTAATTTCTAAACCTGGGGTACTTTTAGATGTAACAGCGCTTACAGGATTAAGTATTCAGCGATATCTTGGTAATGTAGCAGTTGGAGCTCCAATCTTAAATACAGATTCATTATTGAGTATTAGATTATTGCCTGGAAATACTTTAGCAACAGTACTTATAGAATCTCAGCCAGAACCTTTTGATCGTATTAGAATTCGTTTAGGAGGTGTTTTAGGAGTACTGGATTTTTTAAGAGTTCACACTGTTGAACGAGTAGCCAACACGAAAGTAGTAGGTAGTGATATTAATAACAACATAACAATTTGTCCGGGAAGCAGTGTTATACTTGAAATCCCTGCAGAGAGCTGTTCCACTTATGTGTGGTATGATGCCCCAACAGGGGGCAATATTGTAGCAAATGGTGGTACGTTTACTGTTCCGGCTACATTAGCAACAGGAACTTATAAATATTATGTACAGCCAGTACGTTATGATTGTGAAGTTTTTGCAAGAGGAGAAGTAACAGTTGTGGTTGGAGCTTCAAGCCCTGAAACAACATTAACAGATATCACATTAAATGGAAGTGCAGACACAACTATTTGTTCACCTACAGGGATTGCAACTTTATCGACAAGCTTAAGCGGAACTCCGCCATTGACAAATCCAATTTATTACTGGTATACTTTTAATGGAACTACAAATCAGTTAATTGCAGGTGAAACAACTTCTCAATTAGCTTTAACAGGTTTGATTCCGGGAACTTATACTTATTCTGTAGGTGTGAGTGGAACTGAATTTTGTCAGACTGCAGAAGCAGATAGAAAACAAATTACATTTACAATACTTGGATCATCAACAGCCGGTGATATTATGGTTAGCGATGTAACGGTATGTCACAATATACCAGCTACCTTAACACCAACAGCATCAATTGCATTTACGAATCCGGTTTTTACCTGGTATTTTGATGAAAATAAAACACAACCAATAGTAAGCGGAGCAGTTGTAGGAGGTGTAACGTATGCAATTAGTGCTACAGGAGCGCTAACGGTTACCGGATTAACTCGCGCTATGAGTCCAGCTACTTATTATGTTTCCGTTTCCAGTGATGTATCATGTGAGAATATCGCAGGAGCACTTCAAACAGCAACAATATTAATAAATGATCCTGCTACACCAACCACTACAGATGATAGTCAGGATTTCTGTTTGATAAATGCACCAACAGTTGACGATATAGCTGTAAACGAAACAAATGTAGTTTGGTATACATCCGCAACAGGCGGAACAGCTTATGCACCAACAGCCGCTTTAACTGACGGGGCAATTTACTATGGAGCTTTTGTTGATCCTCTAACAGGATGCGAAAGTTCAGGAAGATTAGCCGTTACAGTTACTGTTTCAGATACTGTACCACCAACAACGGCAGATACTACTCAGGATTTTTGTTTAGAAAATGCACCAACAGTTGCTGATATTGCAGTAAATGAAACAGGTGTAATCTGGTATTCTGCAGCACAAGGAGGAACACCTCTTGCACCAAATACGGCTTTAGTAAACGGAACAATTTATCATGGAGCTTTAGTAGATGCAGTCACAACTTGCGAAAGTTCTGTTAGATTAGCCGTTACCGTAACGATTAACGATCCGGGAACACCAACTACAGCAGATGATACTCAGGACTTTTGTTTGGCTAATGGACCAACAGTTGCTGATATTGCAGTAAATGAAACAGGCGTAATCTGGTATGCTGCAGCACAAGGAGGAGCTCCTCTTGCATCAAATACAGTTTTAGTAAACGGAACAATTTACCACGGAGGTTTTACAGATGCGCTTACAACTTGTTCAAGTGCTGCAAGATTAGCTGTTACAGTTACTGTTTCAGATCCTTTGCCACCAACTACAGCAGATAGTACCCAGGACTTTTGTTTAATAAATACGCCAACAATCGCTGATATTACAGTAAATGAAACAGGTGTAATCTGGTATGCTACAGCAATAGGTGGAACTCCTCTTGCATCAAGCACAACTTTAATAGATGGAACAATTTATCACGGAGCTTTAGTAGATCCTATAACAAATTGTGAAAGTTCAGTAAGGCTAGCTGTTACTGTTAACGTTTCAGATACTTTGCCACCCACTACTGCAGATACTACTCAGGATTTTTGTTTAGAAAATGCACCAACAGTAGCTGATATTATAGTAAACCAAACAGGTGTAATCTGGTATACGACAGCACAAGGCGGAACCGCTCTTGAACCAACGACAGCTTTAGTAAATGGAACTATTTATCATGGAGCTTTAGTAGATCCGATAACTACTTGTGAAAGCTCTGTGAGATTAGCCGTTACCGTAACGATTAATGATCCGGGAACACCAACTACAGCAGACGATACTCAGGACTTTTGTTTGGCTGATGCACCAACAGTTGCTGATATTTCAGTAAATGAAACAGGTGTAGTCTGGTATGCTGCTGCACAAGGAGGGGCTCCTCTTGCACCAACAACAGCTTTAGTAAACGGAACAATTTACCACGCTGGTTTTACAGATGCACTTACAACTTGTTCAAGTGCTGCAAGATTAGCTGTTAACGTTACTGTTTCAGATCCTGTGCCACCAACTACAGCAGATACCACACAAGATTTCTGCATTGCAGCTGCACCAACAGTTGCTAATATTGTAGTAAATGAAACCGGAGTAATCTGGTACACGGCAGCACAAGGCGGAACAGTTATTCTACCAAACACAGCATTGGTAAATGGAGGAATTTATTTTGGAGCTTTAGTGGCGAATGGTACAACTTGTGAGAGTTTTGCAAGATTAAAAGTTGATGTAACTTTAAATAACCCTACTGCAACACCAACTACAAATTCAGCAACTCAAAACTTTTGTTCTGTAAATGCACCAACAGTTGCTAATATTCAGGCAAATGAGGCAAATGTTGTTTGGTATAGTGTCCCATCAGGAGGAACGCCTATTGCCCCGACTACAGCATTGACTACAGGATTGTATTATGGCGCTATTGCAAATACTTTAGGATGTGAAAATACATTACGATTAGTAGTAAATGTAAACGTTAATACTCCTGAAGCAGTAACTACAACAAATACTGCGCAAACATTTTGTTTATCAGCTGCACCAACAATAGCGGATATTCAGGTGGATCAGGCGAATGTTGTATGGTATGCAACAGCGACAGGCGGAACGGCACTTGCTGCAAATACACCGCTAACAGCTACGACTTATCATGCGACAACACTAGGTAATACAACAAATGGTTGTGAAAATGCTGCCCGATTGGCAATAACAGTAAGTTTTGAAAATGATGCTTTATATCATATTACGTCAACTGATGATACGCCATGTGTTTTTCAGGGAGTAACCTATTCAGTAGCTAATGGAAAATCAAACTATGTATGGTCTGTTTCAAACGGAACAGTTACCTCTGGTGGAGGAAATGCAGACGGCTCTGTAACAGTTTCATGGTCAGATATTGGTCCGGGAACAGTAACGGTAACATACATCAATACATGTGATGAAACTACTACAAAAACATTAAATGTTACGGTAGCCACATGTTCAGATCTTACCATTACTCATACAGTTAGTAATCCCACTCCTAATTTTGGTGAAGAAATAGTCTTTACGATAACAGTTAATAACGTGGGTCAGGGAACTATTTTAAATACTCTTGTCAGCAATTTATTGCCAAGCGGATATAGCTTTGTTTCCGCTTCTGCATCAGCCGGAACGCACGATCCATTAACTGAGATTTGGACTATTCCTACACTAAATCCTGGTGAAAGCGAAACATTGGAAGTTAGGGTTATAGTATTGCCAAACGGCGATTACTTAAATGTTGCCACAATTGAGATTTCAACTCCTTTTGATGTTGATGCAACCAATAATTCGGCTTCAGTCTCTGTAGAACCAATTTGTCTGACAGTTTATAATGAGTTTACGCCAAATAATGACGGGGCAAATGACCTATTCAGAATTGACTGTATCGAAGCGTATCCAAACAATGAATTAAAAGTCTTTAACAGATATGGCGCTTTAGTTTACAGTAAAAAAGGATATCAAAATGATTGGGACGGAACTGCCAATGTATCAGGAGTTATTAATAGAGGAGATATGCTGCCAACAGGTACTTATTTTTACGTGATTGACACTGGTGACGGAAAGGTTAAAAAAGGATGGTTATCTATAATGAGATAAGCACCATTATAATCATCTAATTATAAACTAAATAAGTATCGTTATGAAACTATATATAAAATCATTAGAAACGTATTTCATTTTAATATGTTCTTTGACAGCATTTTGTGCCAGTGCACAACAAGAACCGCAGTATACACAATACATGTACAACACCATGGCAGTAAATCCTGCATATGCAGGATCAACAGGAAGCCTCGAAGCAAATCTTTTGCATCGTTCGCAATGGGTTGGAATTTCAGGTGCTCCGCAGACGCAATCATTTTCAATTCATGGCCCTCTTCAAAATGAAAAAATAGGATTGGGATTAAGTGTAGTAAATGATAAAATAGGACCTTCAAGTGAATTATATGTTGACGGAAACTTTTCTTATTCCATACCATTAGGATATGAAAAAAGACTAGCATTTGGTCTGAAAGCTGGTATGAGAATGTTGAATGTTGACTGGTCCAAGGGAAGGTATTATGATACAAACGATGTTTTATTGAATCAGAATATCGATAATCAAATAAAAATTGGTGTTGGTGCCGGTGTCTATTACTATACTGATAAATGGTATCTGGGTTTTTCCATTCCTAATTTTATTGAGAACTCTTATTATGATGATGTAAAGGAGTCAATTGATTACGACAGACTACATTATTATTTGATGGGAGGTTATGTGTTTGACCTGAATCCGAATTTAAAATTCAAACCTGCTTTTTTAGTAAAAGCAGTAAGTGGGGCGCCTTTAACAGGTGATGTTTCTGCGAACTTTATGATTTATGAAAAGTTTGTCCTTGGAGCATCCTACAGAACAGATGATTCAGTTAGCGGATTGGCAGGTTTTCAAATATCTCAAAGCTTTTTTATAGGATATGCTTTTGATTATACCACAAGCCAGCTAAACAAATATAATGATGGTACTCATGAAATTATATTACGCTATCAGTTTAACAAAAATGCAAGTAAAATCAAATCACCTCGATTCTTCTAAAAAATAACTTATGAAAAAGATATATATCCTAAGTTTAGTATTGAGCTTTACGGTTTGTTTTGCTCAGACTAATTTAAAAAAAGCAGATGCATTGTTCAAAAACTATGCTTATGCTGATGCTTCAAAAGCGTATGAAGAAATTTTGCAGAACATCAAAAATCCATCAGCGCAAACGCTAAAAAATGCGGCCGATTCGTATTATTTTATTTCTGATGCCAGGAATGCTCTTAAATGGTATCGTAAATTGTATGAAGTTCAGGGAAATAATTTAACGGATATTTATTATCTGCGTTACATTCAATCTATGAAAGGCGTCATGGATTATGATGAAGCAAATCGTGTTACCAAAGAATATCTCGATAAAAAAGGGGATAAAAAGGAAATCAATCGGTATGTTACCCAGAAAAGACAGATGGATAGCCTTTCAAAGGTAAAATCACTTTATGAAGTAAAAAATCTGGATATTAATAGTAGTAAATCCGATTTTGGAGCCACATTCTTTCAGGATAAAATTGTTTTTACCTCTGCAAGGGATACAACAAAATTTAGCGAAAAATTGTATACTTGGAACAATCAGCCTTTTCTGAATTTATATGTAGCTGATAGAAACCCTGCGGATGGAAGCTTGTTTAATGAAACGGTTTTTCTTCCCAATGTGATGACCAAATATCATGAAGCAACTGCTACCTTTGACTCTAGTGGAAAAACAATTTATTATTCAACCAACATTGTTAAAAAGAACAAACTGGTTGTAGATGAAACAAAAACTAATAATTTCCAGATTGTTAAAGGTTCTATAGTTGATAATAAATTAGAAAATCCACAAAATGTATTCTTTAACAGTAAGGAATATTCTGTAGGACATCCTTCTTTAAGTGAAGACGGTCAATGGTTGTTTTTTGCCTCAGATATGCCGGGCGGATATGGTCAAACTGATTTATATGTAGTCAAAATTTCTGCTGACGGTACCATGAGCTCACCTCAAAACCTGGGACCTAAGATTAATACTATTGGTAATGACCTTTTTCCATTCTTTCGCAACGGAATACTTTACTTTTCTTCTGACGGGCATTATGGATGGGGAGATCTTGATGTCTATGAAAGCCAATTCCTGACTGATGGAAGTTTTTCAGAACCAAAAAACTTAGGAGCTCCAATCAACAGTAATAAGGATGATTTTGCTTTTATAATTGATAAAACGAATCATTTTGGTTATGTATCATCCAACCGTACCGAAGGAAAAGGCGATGATGATATTTATTCCTTCACTAAAGGAGATCCGGTTTGTAATCAGAACATTTCCGGTATGACAATAGACAGGAAGACAAAACAGCCTCTTGCAGATGTTACCATTATGGCCTATAATTCATACAGCGATATTCTGGGAGAAACCAAGTCAAATTTTGAGGGAAAATATTACATAACTGTACCATGTGGAAAAGTGGCTAAAATGATAGCGGCAAAGCCAAATTACAGCAGCGATGAAAAAACGGTTCCGACGACTAATCAGCATGAAGGCGAAATCAGGGATGTCAATTTTGAACTCAGCAATTATGATGATTTAGTAGTGAAAAAGAAAGGTGTTGAAAAGGTAGATGTGAATCCTATTTATTTCGATTATGATAAATTTGATATTACTCCTTTGGCAATTGAGGAATTGTCCAAAGTCGTTTTCATCATGCAGAAGTTTCCAAATATCCGAATCAAAATTGAATCGCACACAGATTCCCGCGGTAAAGATGCTTACAACCTGAAACTTTCAGACAACAGGGCAAAGTCAACACGTGATTATCTTATTTCACAAAACATTGATGCGTCCAGAATTGAAAGCGCTATTGGTTATGGAGAAAGCAGATTGATTAATAAATGTAAAAACGGGGTAAAATGTACAGATGAAGAACATGTTTTAAACAGACGTTCTGACTTTATTATTATTCAAAAATAACATATGTTTTGCCTGCATACAATAGTCAGCCCAAAATACAGACTAAGGTAAACCATTTGGAAGTTGGTTTTTTAATTAATGAAAATGGAGAAAATCAAGTTGCATCTTTTTGCAGCTTGATTTTTGTTTTTAAAACTTGTCTTTTTATGTAAAGATTAATGAAAATAATTCTAATTTTGAAAATCACATTATTACGCTTTATTATCCTGCATTATGAATATTCAAGAAACTATCCAGACATTACGCGAAGAGCTTAACCAACATAACTACAATTATTACGTTCTTGATAATGCTACTATTTCAGATTATGATTTCGACAGTAAACTAAAGCAGCTACAGGATTTAGAAGATCAAAATCCTGATTTTTTTGATGAAAATTCCCCAACTCAGAGAGTAGGAGGAACGATTACCAAGAACTTTAAAACTATTGCTCATCAATATCGAATGTATTCCCTGGATAATTCCTATTCAAAAGAGGATCTGTCAGACTGGGAAAACCGAATTCAAAGGGTTTTAGGAAATGTTGATTTACAATACACCTGTGAATTAAAATACGACGGTGCATCGATAAGTCTTACGTATGAAAACGGAAAATTAGTTCAGGCTTTAACTCGCGGAGATGGATTTCAGGGTGATGAGGTTACCAATAATATAAAAACCATTAAATCAGTTCCTCTGAAACTGAAAGGAGAAGGATATCCGGATAAATTCGATATTCGCGGTGAAATAATATTGCCGTTTGCTGGTTTCAAAAAAATGAACCAGGAATTAATTGAGATTGGAGAAACGCCTTATTCAAACCCCAGAAATACGGCTTCGGGAAGTTTAAAATTACAGGACAGTGCTGAGGTAGCAAAACGTCCTTTGGAATGTTTATTATACTCTGTAACGAGCAACAATTTGCCATTTTCAACACAAATTGAAGGATTGGAATCAGCCAGAAAATGGGGCTTTAAAGTTCCTAATGAAGCAAAACTGGCCAATAGCATGCAGGAGGTTTTTGATTTCATCGATTATTGGGATACGCATCGCCATACTTTGCCTTACGAAACGGATGGTGTTGTGGTAAAAGTAAATAATATTAGACATCAGGAAGAATTAGGCTATACGGCAAAATCGCCTCGTTGGGCAATGGCCTATAAATTCAAATCAGAACAGGTTTCGACTCAATTAAAATCGATTTCCTATCAGGTGGGCCGAACAGGAGCGATCACACCAGTCGCAAATTTAGTACCCGTACAATTGGCAGGTACAATTGTAAAAAGGGCATCACTGCATAACGCTGATCAGATTGAGAAACTAGATATCAGAATAAACGATACGGTTTTTGTTGAAAAAGGCGGCGAAATTATTCCGAAGATCATTGCTGTTGATTTAGAACAGCGTCCTGAAAATTCAGAAAAGACAATTTACATCAATTACTGCCCGGAATGTAATACCGAACTGGTTCGAAATGTAGGCGAGGCCAATCATTACTGCCCGAATTTCTACGGATGTCCTCCACAGATCATTGGCAGGATTCAGCATTACATTTCCAGAAAAGCAATGGATATTGAAGGTCTTGGAGGAGAAACAGTAGCGTTATTGTTCAAAAATAATCTGGTTCATAATTATGCCGATTTGTATGAATTGAAGGTTGAAGATATCCTACACCTGGAAAGAATGGCGCAAAAATCTGCCGAAAATCTGGTAAAAGGTGTTGAACAGTCTAAAAATATTCCTTTTGAAAGCGTTTTGTTTGCTTTGGGAATTAGATTTGTGGGAGAAACTGTTGCCAAGAAATTAGCCAAACACTATAAAAATATAGACGCCTTACGCAAAGCCTCTTTAATGGAATTGATTCTGGTAGATGAAATTGGAGAACGCATTGCCAGAAGTGTTATAGAATTTTTTGAGAATGAAGAAAACAAAATAATAATTGAACGTTTGAAAAATTATGGCGTCCAGTTTGAAATTATAGAAAATATAAATCCTGATGCTACCGATAAATTCATCGGTAAAACATTTGTCGTTTCTGGTGTTTTTAGTCAGTTCTCTAGAGACGAATTAAAGAAAACAATTGAAGACAACGGAGGAAAAGTTGGAAGTTCGATCTCTGCTAAAACAGATTTTGTCGTAGCAGGAGAAAATATGGGACCTGCAAAGCTTGAAAAGGCAAACAAGCTGAATATTAAAATACTATCAGAAGAAGAGTTTATAAACAAACTCAATGAAACCGAATAGTTTGTTCTGTACGGATAATTCAAAAAAATAAAGTCCAAACGTACTGATTACACAGTTTGTTTGGACTTTACTACTATAATTGAATTTGATTTTATAAAACCAATCAACAATTATTTTTTATTAATTTCTTCTTTAAGCATTTTTGCATGTTGTAAATGCTCTCTCAAATAGTTTACATTTTTCGATGCCCATGCTTTAATTTCAGTATCATTAGCATTTTCTGCTGCGATTTTAAATTTATCAATCGCTTTTTCATGTGCATCAATTGCTCCATCAACAAATTTTTTGTCAAAATCTGTTCCTGTTTCTTTATTTAATTTATCATAAGCTTCTTTACCGTCTTCAGTTACAGAAGTTGGTAATGAAAAGTTTTTGCTATCGGCAAGTGTTTTTAATTCAGCTGCTGATTTTTCATGTGCATCAACAAGCATTTTTCCTAAGCTTTTTACACCAGGATTTGTACTTTTTTGTTGGGCTAATTTTCCAAGTTCTATTTCTGCAAGATCAATTTCGGCAGCATCTACTAAAAATTCAGAATCGTCTTCTTTTGTTTCACGATCTTCAAATTTGATTTCGTTTTGATCTTCTGCTACTTCTTTAGGATCTTCTTGTTTTGCTTCATTTTTGCATGAACCTAAACTCATAACAACAACTCCGGCAGCTAAAACAGCCTTACTTAATAAAAATACTCTTTTCATGATTTTCTGATTTTAAAATTATGTTGTAAAATTACTCGAAAAGCAATTGTGCGTATTTATACCTAAATTTTAAAATGTTATAACATTCAAATATCAATATTATATTGACTGTCTGATTTTTTTCCATTCATTTAATTTTGAATCAAATGTTTTACCGGCGTTTGCAGGACTGGTAGATGGTAATGTAATTAACTCGTAACTTTTGCTTAGAACCACATATTTTTTAAATAAAGCAGCTGCTTTTTGTCCGTTGAAAACTATCGTTTTAATATTGGGATGCTCTTCTAAAAAGATATTAAAATCATTTGAAATTTCATTTTTAATCGCACTGTCCAAACTTCCAATTCTGTCACAAAATTGTAAAACATCCCACAGAGCAATATTGTTTTTTAGTAAAATTGATTTTCTGGATTCATAATTATCCGTAAAATCTTCATTAAGAATTTTAAATATAATTGGCCAGAAGTTATTACGCGGATGCCCATAATATTGTTGAAGTTCCAAAGACTTGGTTCCCGGCATTGTGCCCAAAATTAATAACGTTGCTTCTGACGAAGATATAGGAGGAAATGAAAAACTTTTCATAGGTGATTTTGTTAAAGGTAATTATAAAACAATTCTCAAAAATTATATAACAAAATTGGTAGTGTTTTGAACGAATTTTGAAAAGTTGATTTTTGAATCTAAAGTCAATGTCAGTTTTATTCGATTAGCTGTTAAACGAAATAACCCTAAATCTAAGCAAAATGAAAATAATTACTATAAATACACATAAAATTAAGAATATTTTTGAAGAGCTTACATCAAGTTTTACAGGAAAAATATCTTTTGATTCTGATGAATATACATTAGAAGTTAACAACAATGCTGCCAAAGGTTCAATTGTGGGTTCTTCTTTTGATGATAATATTTTTTGTCTTCAGTTTGATATGACTTTTTCTGAAGATACCAGACTAAGCATCGCCAATCCGGATATAGCACCTGTTTATTTTGCTTATTGCTCAAAAGGTAATTTATCACATAGTTTTGGCTTTTCAGGAACACAAAGAAAACTTAAAAAGTTCCAGACTGCGATAGTTTCTTCAAGACAGGATGAAAATAATATTCTGTTTTTTGAAAAAAACACTAATACAAAAGTTACACTGATTGTTGTCGGAACACAGGAATCAAAAAATAATCCATACAATTCTTTAAACCTAAAAGTTAAAGAAACATTTTTTGAGAAAACGGACATGGAAAACTTCTTTTATGTTGGTTCTTACAATTTAAAAATTGCAGAAAAAATCGAACAGTTAAATGCTGTTTCGCAAACCGGAATAGTTAGAAATTTATTAAAAGAAGGCATACTGAAAATTATATTAGCAATGGAAATACAACAACATACTGATGATATGAAAAATCAGTTAAAAGAAACAAACTGTTTGACTTTAAGAGAAATGGAAGAAATAAAACAACTTTCAGACTTTATAAAAGCGAATCCCGAAGAACAATTTACCATAAAATCATTAAGTAAAAAATCAGGATTGTCTCCAAATAAATTACAGGAAGGATTTAAAATGATTCATGACAGAACGGTAAATGATTTTATTACCCACATGAGAATTTTAAAAGCTGAAATTTTGATCAGAAATTCAGATTTGAACATCTCCGAAATAGTGTATTGCATTGGCTTTACCAGCAGAAGTTATTTTTCTAAAATTTTCAAGCAAAAATACAACTGCAGTCCAAAAGAATACAAATTCAAACAAAGTCCGCTAGCTATTACAGCTTAATATATATACTTCTTTTAAATCAGCAAGTGATTAATAACTTATTGATTTAACTAAATAAAGGTTCTGAAACACTAAGATTACTTAGTAACTCAGAACCTTTATTGTTTTTTATAATTTGCTGTATTGCATATAATTATTTAAACCTCAATATGAGCTGTTTTTGATGTGATTTTTCCATCGAAAATCAATCGAACTGACGAAAGATCTCAGCAAAATAATTACACAAAGGGCTTAGCTTAGAGTTGAATGAAGTTCCAAATCAAAGAATGATACTTATTATTTTGAAATTATAGATTCAAAGTTTGTTTTTAAATCTAAAAAAAACCATCTCAATTTCACTTAATAATCTTTAAGTTCAAAAGAGATGGTTGATATTTTAAATCCAAATTGTCTCATTTTTCAGAATAGAATTTCAATCCTGTATTGAGAGATACTATATTACCTTTAATTGATTTGTTTTAAACCTATTTGGTTTTAACTTTTTCTTTTCTGACAACCTTATTATTTTTTTCATCATAAACAGCATCTAATATTTCTTTACCTGTTTTACTGAAAATTTTAATTTTAGGGGCTTCATGCGTTCCGGTTATTACAATTGGAAAACCAATTATACCAAATGGAGGAAGACCTAAACGCATTCTTAAATCTAATAGACCACTAAAACTGGTCGTACCCTTTATGGTTGGTCTGAAACTGGCCACGCTAAAGGTAAAATCCTCGATGTGAATTAGATTATTGTCGATAGATGATTTAATTTCAATTCCTTTCATGTCCGGATTATTTAATCCTTTTTGACCGGTTTTTGAGCTTATTCCATCCAGTAACTTAAGTCCTTTAACTTTTACATCACGCAAATTAAGAATTCCTTCCCCTTCCAGGGATTCGTAAATAGGCCCCATATTACCATTAAGATCTCCTTTAATTTTATAATCAACAGAAATTATGCCCTCTGCTTTTTCAGCGGCTGTTACCATTTCCCGAAACATTGGAATTTCCTTGTAAGCTCTTTGGACACTAAAATCTTTTGCTTTGAAATGTGCATTAAAATTAGCCATCGTGGGCGATTCATCTTTATAAGAGGCATCAATACCTACAATACAGTCGATGATGTTAAATGTCGTGTTTTCAAGGAAGAAATTGCTTTTTGCAATTCCGACTTTTCCGTTCAGTTTGTTTAAAACCAGTCCGTTGTATTCGACTTTGTCAACATTGGTCGTCAATGCTACGTTTAGATTTTTAGGAACAATGACAACACCGCTCATTTTTGGATGATCTTCTTTGGCGTATTCAACTTCTGTATTTCGGTCTTTGTTTTCGCCTTTTTCCAATGCCATAAACTCATCAACATTGATCAGTTTTGATTTCATATTGAAATTGCCGCTCAAAGTTCCTTTTGACTCCAAAAAATAATTGATCGTATTGAGCAAATAACCGTTGATATTAAAGTCTGATTTACCGTAAGAGGCTAAAAATTTCTCAAACCACATTTTTTCATTTTGGAATCGGAAATTTCCTTGTTTGATATAAAATGCTTTAGGAAATAGTTCAGAAGTTGCTTTAATATTTTTTAAAATAATCGTTCCTCTGTTGTCTAATTTATCATATTGTCCTGTAGTGGCATAACTTTGTTTTCCCTGTAGTGAAAGGTCTGCTTTGGCGTAACCCGTTATATCCATTCCCTTTTGCGAAAACACTTTATAGATATTCCCTACATTCAGCTCTCCCTTAACTTTTGCCTTATAGGCTAAATCATTAAAATCGGAAAACGATGCATTTACATATACCGGATTCCCTTCAAATACAAAAGAAGCTGGTGTAACAGCCACAATCAAATCTTCGAAAGTTCCTTTTTTGTTAAGTGCGTTTGCTACAAAAGTAACGTTAGTAATTGGGTTAGGGTAGGAGTCGGTTTTTAGCCAGCCATTTCGTAATGAGATGCCACCCCTGGTTTTGGGAAATAATTTTTTTGATGAACTGAATAAGCCTTTTGCCTGGATGTTGGTTTTTAAAATTCCTTTTAAATCAATAGTGTTTAATCCTAGGGCAGCATCAACTGTAGCGAGATCTAAAGCTCCTTTTATGCTGGCATCAACATTCATTTCGCTAAGTCCCCTGCTTTTAAAATAAGCGTTAAAATAATCTTTCTCGCCAACCTTAAAGCGAAGTGTTCTTAGATTTACTAATAATTTTTCTGTATCCAGTGATGGCATAATGGCATTTACATCCATCTGAAAATCGGTTAACGGAACCGGTGCATCTTTGTAATTTACTGCTCCGTCATCGATTTTTAAATTAAAAGCCAAATCCGGTTTTTGCTTTTTCGCAACATTATAATTTCCTTTAAAAGTAAAGAGTAAATTGCTTCGTCCAGACATTTCGGTATTGTCCATCCAGGTTAGATATTCCGGAGGCATTACTGATAAAAGATCTTTTACAGCAGCATTTTTAGATGCAGCCTGAATATTTATTTTGTATCCGTCCCTTAAGATGGTAAATAATCCGGTAAAAGTTAACGGTAGTTTGTTGATTTTTAATTCGTTTTTCTGAAGAATGAAACTTAAGGCGTTTGTATTGATTCGGGTAATTAGATCCGCGTGTAATTCTTTTTTTCTCAGATAGGCAGTACGGTCGTAATAAAAATCGACAGTATCAATTTTGGCTTCGGTACTTAGGTCAAATATATCTTCGCTAAGGTTTCCTTTTCCAATGTAATTGAAACCTTTTGCATCAACAAGAATTTTCGCAGAACGGTCATTGTATTTGATATGACAGTCTTCAAAATCGATGCGTTCCAAACGAATCGCAGTTCCTTCTTCAGGAGCATTTTTGTCCTTTTTCTTGTCTTCAGGAGCAATGTAAATATTGTAATTGGCTTCTCCTTTTTGATTGACCATTAAATTCACCAAAGCTTTGGAAACGTATAATTTATTTATTTTTACTTCATTATCAAAAAGCAGTCTTTTAATGTTGATACCAAATGCTACCTGTTCTGCTTTTAACAACGTATCGTTTGTAAAAGGAGCAGAACCGGTAAGCGTAAGATCATCCAGTGATACTGTAAGCGACGGAAAATGTGTAAAAAATGAAAATCTGGATTTCGAAAAGTCCATTTTCGAATTTAAACTTTGATTGGCTATTTTTTTGACTTCAGATGCAACTGTACCGGGAAATAAAAGCGGAATCAGGAACAGTAACAGCAAAATGCTTGTTATTACTATTCCTGAAATTTTTGCAGTCTTTAAGGCAATATTTTTGAATCTTGAATTCATACCTGTACTATTCGTTATTACTTGGCTTTTTTAGCTTCCTCTTCTTTTTTCTTGGCCGCTTCTTCCGCTTTTTTCTTTTCTTCTTTCAATTTTTGCTCTTTTTCTTTTTCAAGCTTTTCCTGCTGTTCTTCTTTCTTTTCCTTGGCTTCTTCTAATTTTTCTTCTTTCTCTTTTTCTTTTTTCTTAAAATAGCCTTTTAATAAGAAATTGCTTTTGGCAGCTTCCATATTTTCGCTGAAACCTTTTGTTCCTTTTTCCAGGTTATTAATCGTTTTATCCATAGAGTTTGCCATTCCTGGATCACGAATTAATTTTGACAAAGCTCCGTTTCCATTGTTCATACTATGACTAAAAATGGCTAACTCTTCTGAAATCACCCCAACATTATCCATACTCTTTTTAACACTTTTCATAATGTCACTCATTTCGATTCCGCTCAAAGATGCAATTCTTCCATTGTTTTCAACTACTTTTTGAGAATTAACGCCTGGAGAAATAGTAAGTACTTTGTCTCCCATTAATCCATCTGAACCAATACTTGCTTTAGCATCCGTTTTAATGAACTCACGTACATCGTCTTTAATCACCATTCCTACTACAACGGTAGAATCATTAACTAACTGAATTTCATCAACAGTACCAATGTTAATTCCGGAAAATCGAACATTATTACCAATTTCCAGACCACTAACGGTTTTAAAGCTTGATGTAATTCGGAAAGTTGATCCAAAAAGATTTTTTTGTTTTCCAATAAAGTAGATTGCCATTATAAAAAGCAACAAGCCTATTGTTACAAACATTCCTAATTTCCAGGTAGATCCAGATTGCTTATCCATGATTTTTGATTTTAATTTTATTTTTTATTCAAAGAATGAGCGTACCCATTCATCTTCACTTTTTTCTAATTCTTCGTATGTTCCTTCTGCTTGTATCTTACCTTCTTTTAAAACAATTACGCGGTCTGCAGTTAATTTTGCGCAGGCCATATCGTGTGTAATTATGATAGAAGTTGTTTTGTGTTTGTCCCTGATATCCAAAATCAGTTCACTGATCTCTCTTGATGTTATGGTATCTAATCCTGTAGTTGGTTCATCATACAAAATGATTTCAGGTTTCAGGATTAAAGTTCGGGCCAGACCAATTCTTTTTCGCATACCACCTGATAATTCAGCAGGCATTTTTTCAATGGCATCACTTAAACCAACATTATCAAGGGCTTCCATAACCTGGTTTTCAATTTCGTCTGAAGAAAGGTCTCGTTGATGTTTTCTTAGTGTAAATGCCAGATTTTCACGAACCGACATGGAATCATACAAAGCACCACTCTGGAACAGAAAGCCAATTTTGAGCCGCATCACATTCAATTCCTCTTTTTCAAGATTTAAAACATTTTCTCCAAATACGTTGATTTCACCTTTGTCAGGGGTTATCAATCCTACAATACATTTTATAGTTACTGATTTTCCTGATCCTGAACGTCCAAGAACAACCACGTTTTCTCCTTTCGTAACATTAAAATCCACACCTTTTAATACGTGATTATCAGCACCAAAAGTCTTGTGCAGGTCTTTAATTTCAATTACTGCAGAATTTTGGTCAGTTGACTTATTTTGTTCTGTATTTTCAATTTCCTTTATCATTTTAAAAAAATAAATCGGTTACCTGAACAGCTAACATATCAATAATAAAAATTGCTAATGAAGCCGTTACAACTGCTGAATTCGCTGCTTTTCCTACGCTTTCTGTTCCATTTTCAGCAGTAAATCCTTTATAACATCCAATCATTCCAATGAAAAAACCAAAGAAAAAAGTTTTGATAGTGGCAGGAATTACATCTAAGAATTCCAATGACTGGAAAATTTGTGTCACGAAGCGATAAAAATTCACATCTCCATGAATATTAATACCCACATAACCACCAACAATTCCAATTGCATCTGCAAAGAATACCAATATCGGAACCATTAATGTTGTAGCTAAAATTCGGGTTACAACTAAATATTTATAAGGATTTATGGCAGAAACTTCCATGGCATCAATTTGTTCGGTAACCTTCATTGATCCTAATTCAGCACCAATACCTGAAGATATTTTTCCTGCACAAATCAATGCTGTTATAACCGGAGCAATTTCACGAATTAGCGAAAGTGCCACCATACCCGGCAGCCACGACTCGGCACCAAATTTTACCAGTGTAGGTCTTGACTGAAGTGTTAATACCAAACCCATGATGAATCCGGTAATTGCAACCAAAGGCAATGACTTGTAGCCAATAACATAACATTGTTTTAGGAATTCCTTTCTTTCGTAAGGCGGAATGAAAACCTCCTTGAAAAATTTAGCAGCAAACTGTGTTGCGGTTCCTATTTCAGTAAATGTATTTTTTAAAATCAAAATAGCTGTTTTTAAGTTACTTACGTATTCAACTCAAACTGAATAGATAATGTTGTTTATTAAATAAAAGTAGTTCAATGACAGGAATTGCCTATTACATAACTTCAAAGCTTGTTTATATAATTTTCATAGGCTTGCATAATAAATATGGGAAAGTTGCGTTGCTTGATATAATGCAAAAAAAATCCCTTTAAAAAAGGGATTTTAAAAATGTATGTGTAAATAAGAATTGATATTACGAATTGATAATCATATCTGCTTTAGTTTTGATCAGATCAATCACTTTTCCTTCAGATGTCTTAAAATCTTCCATTAATAATCTGGCGGTCAGGTAACAAACTGTTGATTCAGCTCCCTGGTTAAGATTTACATTTTCTCTTTCTAGTCCGTCATATCCACCACCGCTAACAGGGTTGTACATAATTTGACCTAAATGATTTTGTCCCAGGAACCAGTTAAATGCAGTATCCATGTATTGTTTGTGTAACGGATTCTTAAAAGCTTTATAAAATGCATTTAAAGTCTGGATTGTATAGGATACATCAATTGGCTGCTCACCAAATTGCTGTGGTTCAGAATCTTTATGATACCATCCGTCATTTGAAATCACTTTGAAACCATTTGGAGTGAACATTTTTGACAATAAAAAGTCAAGAGACTCCAATGCAATTTTTTTATAAATCGGCTTGTTTGTGGCCAAATAAGCATATAACATTGATTCCGGTAATACACCGTTTCCGTATGTAAGATAGTTTTCAAACCATTTCCAGTCGTTTGTAGCGTGTATTTCATAAAGTGAAACCAATTTAGCATTCAGTTTATTGATAATTGCTGATACATATAAATTAGGAGTCATGCTATTATATAAATACAATCCTTTTGTAGCAAAACCAATTGAGCGAGGAGATTGAATAGTCTCCGCCCATGGAAGGCTGTTTAAAAGACAAGTTGAGGCTTTTTGCACAATAGCTTCCGGCAGAATATCTGATATAGACAATAAAGTTCCTAAAGCCCAGATACCTCTGGCATTCGAATCTTCTAAGTTAACTTCAGCATTTTGCTCAATATGCTCTCTGTTGTGTTCATCAACATAATTGATGAAATCACCACCAGGCTGCTGGCAACGAATAATAAAGTCAAGATAGATCAGAATGTAAGGCAAGTCTGCTTTGTCTTCGGTTTGTTTATAATGTAAACAAAAAGCAATTAAAGCACGTGCATTGTCATCTAAAGTATAACCGGATGATAAGTCAGGTACAGAGATTTTGCTAAACTGAATTATACCTAAATCAGTAGTCATTTTTTTTACGTGATTCAACTGGATAGAAGGATAGCTGTATTCTACTTCTGTTTCATCATCAAATAATTTTTGATACGTATTCATGTGAGCAATGGCAACATTTTCCCAGGAAGATGCGCGGGTTTTGCGGAAAGCGTTTTTACCCATTTCTTCTCTTAAGTTCTCGTCAGAAAGTAATTTGATTGCTGCTTCCGCAAACTGATCTTCATTCCCGATATCAACCAGAATTCCTGAATCTGAAGAAAGAACTTCTACAGTATGCGGGATTTTTGATGCCACAATAGGGCAGGCACAACTCATGGCATAAGAAAACGTTCCGCTTACAGCCTGATTCGGGTCTTTTGAGGTAAACATGTAGATGTCGGTTGCTGTTAGGTATTCTAAAAGCTGATCGGTATCTAAATATTGATTTATAAATTGAACGTGGTTGCGCAGATTTAAATCATCAACCATTTTTTCAAGTTTTTCACGATAAGTGTCAACACCGTCAATTACCAGATTAGGATGTGTTCTTCCGATAATCAGATAAAGTACATTAGGTGTGTTTTTAGCTATTTTGGTCAATGCTTTCAAGCCTGTTTCGATATTTTTTCCTTCTCCTAAAAGTCCAAAAGTCGATAAGACAAGTCTGTCCTGAATATTGAATTTTTCTTTTGCATTTTGAGGAAGGTCATATACAACAACGTGTGTTCCGTGAGGTACGCAGGTAATTGTTTCTTTTTCTATTCCATAATCTCTTATCAGGATTTCTTCTGACTGGTTAGTCATTACGAAAACCGAATTGCTATAGCTTAAAAGCAGCTTTACAAAAGTTTTTAGTTCATTGTTAGGGTTAGGGATAACACTATGAAAAGTAAATGTTACCGGCTTTTTGATCACATTTAAAAAGTCCAGTAAATGGTCACCATAATTTCCGCCAAACAAACCAAATTCATGTTGAATATGAACAAGTTTTACAGCTTCATCTTCATTTATCTGTTCAGCAACTTTAGCATACTCTTCTTTGTTTTTTGTATTAAGAGTATAAGCTTGTGTAGGATTTTCTTTTGGTTTGTCTACCAGTTCACATATTTCACAGGTTACCGATTTACCATATACATCATCAATTCCTTTAATGGAATCCATTGTAAATGTTGCTATTCCACACTGAGTTGGTGGATATGTAGACATAAAGATTATTTTCGATTTAGTAGTTTGTAGTGTTTTCATGGCGATTATTTTAAGGCGATTATTTTAATTTGTTATAGTAATGGGTGTATATAAATAAGTGACATTTCGTTAGCATTTTTTGCTTATGCTCTAATGAAAAATTTACTTATTCTAAAGCTTTTCAGCCTACTGTACTTGTTTAATTTTTTGTAGCTAATTTCTTTATCAAAAATTATCTGGTATAAAATTATTTCACAAGCAAGCCTATGTTTAATCCAATCGGCTAAAAAATTAACTCAAAAGGTTTTATGTGGGAATTATATAAGAGAATCAGGGGGTTAAAAGAACTTTTATAGTCAATAAAAAAATCATTAGGATTAAAAGGAATCGTTTTAATCAATAAAATTTGTATAGACTTAAGAAGCTTTTTTAGGATAAAAATTTTAATCTCTGTAAGGTAATTAAAATTAAAGGAAGAGTGGTAAAAATGACGGTTTCTTATTTAATATAAACACATTATGAAAGTAAATACAAAATCTCAGGAGAAATTAATGACCTTATTGATTACTAAACCTGAATTAGCGATAGAAAAATTAGATTTGATTTATGTAAGTGATAAATCAATGCCTATTGAACGATGTAAAGAAGGAGATGCTTTCATTTATAAGAAAAATGGAAGATGTATCAAACAAAAGAGTGAATTAAAACGTATAAACAGTCTTGTGCTTCCTCCAGCCTGGGAAAACGTCAGGATTTCTGAATTAGCAAACGGTCACTTGCAGGCAGTTGGGCTGGATCAGAAAAACAGAAAGCAATACCGTTATCATCCCAAATGGAATTTAATCCGCAATCAGACTAAATTTTATAAAATAGCCGATTTTGGACGAAAACTTCCTTTGATCAGAGAACAGGTAGATGCTGATCTTGAAAAGAAAGAATGGGCAAAAAATAAAGTGGTGGCGCTGGTTATACGACTAATGGAAGAAACCCACATCCGAATTGGGAATGAAAAGTACGCCAAAGACAATAAATCATACGGACTTTCTACTTTGCGAAAAAGACACATTAACATTAATAAAGATGCAATCCGTTTTGAGTTTATTGGGAAAAAAGGAAAGCAGCACTCCATTACAATCCGAAATAAGAAACTGATTAAATTAGTCAGTAAATGCGAGGAAATTCCGGGTTGGGAAGTTTTTAAATATTATGATGAAAATGGGGAAAGAAAAGCACTGGACAGCCACATGGTCAATGTGTATCTGCATGAAATATCCGGTGAGTATTTTAGTGCGAAGGATTTCAGAACTTGGTCTGCGTCTGTGATTTTCTTTGAAACTTTAATGGAATTAGGAATTGCGGAAGATGAAAAGGAAATTAAAAAAAATATTGTCACAGCCTATGATGTTACAGCAGAAGCTTTAGGAAATACAAGAACTGTTTGCCGAAATTATTACGTACACCCTTTGTTGGTATCAAAATACGAAGACGGATCTATCAAAGAATATTTTGATAAGGTGAAAAGAAAAAGAACAACAGAACCTTATTTATCGACTACAGAAACTGTTTTTTTAGAGCTGATCCAAAATTATCAGCCCGGATTATCTATTTTATAAATTGATGATAAAGTATATAATATTCGCTTTTTCTGGTTTGATATGACGATTTATGTTTCTTTTAGATGACTTAAAATGGTATTCAATTGATGGATATGCCTTTGGGTATGAATAAGGGCAAAACTGATCCATTCATAAATCGTAAATTTTCCGGAATCAGGAAGCTCAAAATCCAGGCATGTTAAGGTCAAATCATATTTATCCGCTGCATCCAATAAATCGGATTCAATTTTCAGGAGCGATAAACTCAGAGAATTTTTATTGTAATCGATGATTTTTGGTTTTAGAAAATCAGGAGAATCCATTTTTACATCGAAGTTCAAAAAAACAGCTTCCAGCTCTTTTATTTTTTCATCCGGTTTTCGGTTTGTTTCTTCTTTATTGCCTGCAAATAATTCAGGATAATTCGAACAGGCGATAATAATGTGCTGAACCACCTGTGCGGCGGTCCAGCTCCCTTTATACGGTACACTATTAATTTCCTCCTGCGAAAAAGAATTAACCGTTTCGTTTAGTTTTCGGAATGTTTCAACAATATTTTTCTGAAGCGTTTCTTTCATTTTATTGCTTTTTGATTTGTATTTATTTATGTACAGAGGTGATCCACCAGGTATTTCCAAAAGGATCTGTAACACCACAAGTTCGGCCGTAATCCTGATCACTTAATCCCATTAAGGAAACCGCGCCGTTTTCTGTTGCTTTTTGATAGGTTTCATCAGCATTGGCAACATATACAAACAAGTTAGAGGTTTGTTGTGCCCAATCTGTAATTTCATCCGTTACCATAATTGTACTTCCGTTTAAGGTAACCTCGGCATGCATAATAGTTCCGTCTTCACGATAAGATTTTGTATTGGTTTCAGTAGCATCAAAAACGGTTTTTGTAAAATCGATGAATTTTGAAGCGCCTTGTAAAATCAAATAAGGCATTATGGTCTGATGTTCTGCTGGTATATTCATTGTGATATATTTTAAAAGTTGTTCTCTTAAAATTACGATTTTTTATTTTATGATTTTATAAATCAATAATTTATGTCTTTTTAAAGAAGCTCTTCACATTGATATCCAAATGAATTCATAAGATCTATTATTTTATGATTTGAAATAGCAGCAGCATGAATTCGGAGAATCTTATCGCAATCTTCCAGATCAAAATTGATGAGACTGTTGGGGAAATGTTCCAAAAGTTTTTCCACAATCATATTGGATTGCTCGACTTCCTGAACATTTGTTTTAAAAACCTCAATCATCGATCTTCATTTTTATATTAGATTGTTTTTATAACGCTGTATCTTATGATGATAAACATAAGAAGTCATTAAAACCGCCAGAACAATCAGTGGAAAAAAGCCCTGAAAATCAACTCCGTCAACTGTAAAATGACTTATCGATGCAAATATAAAGTCGAAAGCAAAACCGGCATAAGCCCATTCCTTAACACGATTTGGCACTTGCGGAATCACTAATGCCAATACTCCTAAAATTTTGAAAACAACCAGAGCAGTCCCAAAATATTCCGGATAACCCAGATGTCTAAGACCTTCTTTGGCCATTTCAGTTTGAGAAGTTAGAGCCGGCATAACACCTTCAAATAAAAAAATAAGAATTGTAGTCGTCCAGAAAATGATTTTTGCTTTTTTCATTAGTTGTATATATAGTTATTAGTTAATGTATTACAAATTTATTATTGTAATTTCATTATGTAATACACATTTACGACTATTTTAGGGGCATTTGAGACAAGTTGCGTTTATAAGAGTAAAGAGTAAAGAGTAAAGAGTCAAGAGAACAGATATACTTAAATCTGTAGAATCTGCGTGAAATTTTTAAACAAAGTAGCCACAATCTTGTCATTTCGACGAAAGGAGAAATCACATTAGTAACTCGACAACAGTTGGATATTCTCCCTCAGTGGTTTCTACCAAAAAGGATCGAAATGACAAAAATGATAAACAATCAGGACTTCAAAACATAATTTCGAATCACAAACAAATCTTCAAAACCCAATCGTGAATAAATATCTTTGCCCATTGCAGAAGCCTGCAGCAACGCATATTCAAAATTAGAATCGATTGCCAGATTAAGTGCAAATTTCATAATTTCTTCGGCGAAACCTTTTCTTCGCATCTGCGGAATTACACCAACTCCATGAATTCCTATGTTGTTTCCGGTTTGGAATAACATGCAGGTTCCAATGGGCTGATTTTCGAAATAAAACAAATAGAATTGAACATTGTCGTTATTTTGAATCAAAATTTCTTTACTGATTACGTAACCAAATGCATCAGGATAAATATCCGTCCATATTTTGGCATCTTCCTCATTCAGTACACGTTTAAAATTTAGATTATTTTGCTGATCAAATTTTTGATCTAATTGGAGTGCCATGGCAACTTGTTCGGTTTTTTTGATCAAACCTTTGGTTTCCAGAATTTCATAAGAATTGGTTCCGAAGATATCGAAATACGGAAGCACCAAACCCAAATTAGATTTCATGATTTCAATTGCTTTTTCAGCATCGTTTTCAGTTACATCCTGACGGAACCAAAGCTTATTAGGCCAGCCAGAATTTTCGACTTTACAATACTCGAAAGTGTCGTTTTTATGATAGGATCCAAAAGGAATTCCAACGGTTTTCCATAAAGCGGTAAGATTGTTTATGTTGTCTTCGATAAGAGAGGTATTTTTCATTTCAGCGTAATTAAGCAATTGGGACAAAGATAAATCTCCTTTTTATCGAAAACCTTTACATAGGTTGATTTACAAATCTTTTTCGAGTGCTTTTCTGATTCGGCTTAATTGGGTTGGCGTGATTCCTAAATGTGAAGCGATATGATGCAATGCAATTCTTTCGGAAATATCAGGATGTTTGGATAATAATTTAAGATATCTTTCTGTAGCATTTTCCATAACCAACGAAATTTCTCTTTGTTCTTTTTCGATTACCCAATGGTTTTCTAAATAAGAAATGTAGAAGTTCTTTAAATCATCGTTTTTGAAAATCAGCTCTTTATATTTCTTATAATTAATGTTGATAAGAATAGAATCTTCCAGAGCTTCAATTTCAAAATTTGAAGGAGTTTGCTGCAACAAAGAAGCTTTCGAGCCTGCAAAATCACCTTCCAGAAATATATTTTTATTATAAGTGTTTCCGGCTGCATCCGTTATAAAAGCTCTTAAAGCACCTTCACAGATAAAATAAATCTCCTTAGCAACTTCACCATTTCTTAAAAGCAATTCTCCTTTTTTGACTGATTGAAACTCAACAATACTATCAATTAATTGCCATGAGTTTTCTGAAATAGGAGCGTAGCTTTCAAATTTTGATTTTAAGTTTTGGAGGTGTTTTTGGTTGTTGAGATTCATTTTTGGAATATTTTAGACTTATCAAAAGTAAAAAAATTATCGTAAGCTTGTCATTCTTTGGCTTCGTGAGAAGATACTTCTTCGATAAGAATGACGTAAAATTTGAATAAATTAGCTTGATAACAAAATTTGCATGATAAAAACTTCTTGTGAAACCTAATGCCATAGCCCTGATTGCTTCGCCAGTTCGCTTCGCTCGTGTGAAGTGGAAATCATTTTGTGCCGGGGTTCGGCATAAAATATTGAAACGTATAGCAGGAACAGCTCCATAAAAAAAAATGCCGCAAAACCTAAGTTCCACAGCGTTCCAAAAACAAGTTTAATAACTTTATTCGTAGCAGGTATAGTCTATTTTGATTGTTTGTTGCATATTATCTTTTGTAAAATTGAACGTGTCAACTAAATTGTAGTCATCCAAATGAAATGTACCCCACAGTTTATAAGTATCATTTTGATCTGCACGTTCTGCTTCAGAATAATATTTTTCAAATGTTCTGTCGTTCTTTTTCTCTATTTTGGATTTTCTGAATTGAAGTACTTCCTTATTTTGAAATGATGTATAGGTGTGAACAAATGGGAAACTCTTATCCGAACCGCTGCAGTTATGAGTCCAGACCACATTGTTGATGTAATACGAGATACAATTATTTTCGAATTTTTCTTCTACAAAAGTATTCATATATGAAAATTGGTCATCGATCATAAGTGTATATGATTTTTGCAGTAGTTTGCCATTTTCAAGCCAATAAACCTTTGTTTCATTGGCATCGCCAACATTCTCAGTAAATATCATTTTGTTATCATCAAAATTAATAGAGGAAGCTGTTTGATCCGCTTTTATGATTTTTGTGAGCATGCCATCTTTGTACAGAAACTCTTTTTTACTACTAATCTTTCCTTCATCATCATAATAGGTTATGGCTGTTGGGAGTCCTTCATTATTAAAAGAAACACTTTTCAGAAGGATTCTGACACCTTTCTTTTTAAGAAAATAAGAATCCAGCGTTTTTAATGGGGCATTTCCTTGCTGAAATACGGGTACATTATCTACTTCAATATCAGGAAAAGGCAATGAGTAACCGCTTAGCAATGCTTTCATGACTTCTTTAGATTTTGAAGTAATCTTGTTTTTACCTTGTAATGAGGCTACTTCTTTTTTATACTTTCGGGTATTAATAACGTATGACGATTCTTTTTTTGTTTTCAATTGTTGCGCTACAAATTCAGTCGCCATTTTTGTACCTTCTTTTACCTGTACTTTATCATTCATTTTTCCGCTCCAATAAGCAAAAGCCTGAAAGGATTGTCCATCACCGGTAATGTCTAATGTTTGTAGGTTTTCGAAAAGAAGATACGTGTATTTGTTAATGTTTATGATTTCCAGGTTTTCTTTTGGAAAATTACGTTTTAACTCTGCTTCTTCTGTATTATTTTCTCCTGTACCGGCATATACAACTGTTTGACCTGAATATTCAGTTACATCAACTAAAAAAACATATTTTTTTCCTTTTTGTATATGTAAAGTATCGGGTATTATTTTTTCTGCCTGTACATACGTTTCTTCAACAATAGCCTCTTCTTTTACTACAGTAGTTTTTGGTTTTGATTTCTTTTTTTTAACTGTTTTCTTTTGGGAAAAGGCCTGAAATGATAATGTTAGAATAAGAAGGAGACTTAAAAAATGTTTCATTTTATTTGTAATTAATTTTTTACAAATGTAAAGCTTTTAATAAAATAATAAATAATAATCTTACAAATTTTTAATTTGCTTTCATGTGTTTGTTTAAATGTCTGAATATCAGCAATACATAAAAAAACGCTGCAAAACCTAAGTTTCACAGCGCTTCTCAAAAAATAAATAATAATTAAAACGGGTATTATCTCCAGCCTCCGCCTAATGCACGATACAAATCGGTATTGGCAGAAAGCTGTTCTCTTTTTATATTTGCCAGTTCTAACTCGCTTTGCAATAAATTAGATTGCGCGGATAAAACTTCCAGGTATTCCGCCATTCCGTTTTTGAATAACAAATTCGAATTTTTAATGGCCTGCTGCAGGGTTTTTACTCTTTCCTTAAGAAAACCTTCCTGCAATTGTAGTTTTTCTACTTTTACCAAAGCGTCAGAAACTTCACTAACCGCTACCAAAACAGATTGTCTAAAACTTAGAACTGCTTTTTCTCTTTCTACAACAGCAATATTATATTGTGTTCTCACTCTTTTATTATTTAGTAAAGGCTGTGTTAAACCACCCGCAACTGTTCCAAACAATGAAGCAGGAATATTAAACCAACTGCTGGTTTCAAAAGAATTTAATCCGCCTTGAGCAGTAATTTTTAAAGAAGGATATAAATCCGCTTTTGTAATTCCAACATTGGCATTGGCTACTTTCAAAGCCAATTCAGCACTTTTTACATCCGGTCTTCTGCTTACTAATGAAGACGGAATCCCGATTGCTGAATTATTTTTTACTTCAATAGAACTTAATTGAATTGTTCTTTGTTTTGAATTTGGAAAAGATCCCGTCAAAACACTCAAAGCATTTTCCTGAATGGCAATATTTTGTTCCAATAACGGAATCAATTGTGCTGCGCTTAATCTTTGTGCTTCAGATTGTTGAATTCCTAATGAAGTAACTTGTCCGGCATCGAATTTTAATTTGATGATATTGGTTGTGCTGTCATTTAATTGAACATTTTTCTTAGCGATATCCAATTGTGCGTCTAACATCAAAAGATTATAATATCCTTTTGAAACATTGGCTACAATATTGGTCTGCAATGCTTTTTTTACTTCTTCAGATTGAAGATATGTCGCAAAGGCACCTTGTTTCTGACTTCTGATTTTTCCCCAGATATCAGCTTCCCACGAAAGTGAAACTCCGGCAGAATAATCGTCAATATGCTTTTGACCCAAAGCCTGGCTCAGGTTCATTCCCGTAAAACTATTGTCAGACGGATTGCTGGTACTTGCATTTACAAACAAATTGGCCTGAGGCACATTTCCCCATTTCGATTGTGTAAATCTGTATTGTGCAATTTCGATATTTTTTACAGCAATTTGTAAATCGTTATTTCTGGCAACTGCACTATCAATTAACTGAATAATATCTTTTTCTGTAAAGAAGTTTTTCCACTCCAAATCGGCAATACTCGCTGTATCTTTTGAAACAGATGTACTCCTGAAATTTTTAGGAAATGCATCTTTTGGAGTTTCAATATCCTTAGAAACAGAACAGGATATTATGGTGGTGATCAAAATAGCGACCATCACGATTTTGGTTATATACTTTTTCATTTTATATGTTGTCATTAAATTTCGGTACAAGTATCTTTTTTGGATTCAAGATCTCTTGAAATTTTATAGGATATGTAAGCGATGCCAATAATTATGGTCACCAAAATTGTCGTTATATAATTTTCCATTCTTTTTCTTCATTATGAATTACAGCTTCTGGTTTTCCGGAAACTTTTTCTTGTAAATGTTGGAATACGATAAATAAAACCGGGATAATTAATAACCCTAGAATTACTCCTGAAATCATACCTCCCGCGGCACCAATACTAATCGAATGGTTACCTTGTGCTGATGGTCCTGTGGCACTCATCATCGGGATTAATCCCACAACAAAAGCAAGAGATGTCATGATAATTGGTCGTAAACGTAATTTAGCAGCATCGATTGAAGCTTTTACTAATGCCTGACCCGATTTTCGTTTCTGCACGGCAAATTCGACGATCAAAATGGCATTTTTAGCGAGCAGTCCAATAAGCATAACCAGCGCTACTTGTACATAAATGTTATTTTCGATTCCGGTTAGACCGATGGCTACGAAAACTCCAAATATACCTGCAGGGATCGAAAAGATTACTGCTAAAGGCAAAATGTAACTTTCATACTGTGCAGCAAGTAAGAAATAGATGAATATCAAACACAGTAAGAAAATTGTTGCCGACTGACCTCCGGAAGAAATTTCTTCACGGGTTTGTCCAGAAAATTCAAATCCATAACCCGCAGGTAATTGTTGTGCAGCTACTTCTTCAATTGCTTTAATCGCATCTCCGGAACTAAATCCAGGTTTCGGAATCGCATTTATACCAATTGAGTTAAATAAATTATATCTCGAAGCGGTTTCAGAACCATAAATACGGCTTAGTTTTACCAAAGTATTGATAGGAACCATTTCGCCATTTTTATTTTTCACAAAGACACGATCAATCGATGATGGATCGGCTCTGTCAGCGATATCAGCCTGAACAACCACTCGGTAATATTTACCAAATCGGTTAAAATCAGATGCCTGAGCACTACCAAAATACGCCTGCATCGTTTGCAGAATATCTTTGACTTTTACGCCTAACTGATCTGCTTTGGCATCATTAATATCCAATTGCAATTGAGGATAATCAGCCTTGAAACTGGTAAAAGCAACCGCTATTTCAGGGCGTTTCATCAATTCTTCAATAAAGTTTTGAGAAATTCCGCTAAATTTATCCAGTTTACCGCCGGTTTTATCCTGAAGAACCAAATCCAAAGCTTCAACGTTACTAAATCCGGGAACAGTCGGGAAACTAAATACGAAGAAACTTCCTCCTGAAATCGCGCCTAATTTGCCACGAACCTGATTCATGATTTCATCGATATTTTTAATATCTCCACGATCTTCATTTGGTTTTAGCAATACGAAAACAACTGCTGATGACGGACTTGTAGAATTCGTCAATAAGTTGAAACCTGAAATTGCTGTAACATCTCGTGATGCATCTAATTTGCTTAAAACGTCTTCTGCCTGAGTCATTACTTTTTGAGTTCCATCAAGAGATGTTCCGGAAGGCGTATTTACCGCAATAGCAATAAATCCTTGGTCTTCTGTTGGAATAAACCCTGCAGGAGTTGTTTTCACCATTACAACTGTAGCGAATGTAATTAAAGCTAATCCTCCTAAAGAAACCCATTTGTTACGAATTAAGAAACCTAATCCACCAACATAACGGTTGGTTAATGAGTCAAAACTTTTATTGAATCCGTTAAAGAATTTTTGTTTAAACCCTTGTTTTACATAAGGAGCACTTCCGTCTGCATTTGCTGCGTGATTATCTTTTAAGAATAAAGCGGCAAGGGCAGGGCTTAAAGTTAAAGCGTTAACAGCTGAAATTACAATTGCAATTGCCATCGTAAAAGCAAATTGTCGATAGAAAACACCTGTTGAGCCTTCCATAAAACCAACCGGAAGGAATACAGCAGCCATTACCAGCGTAATCGAGATAATAGCACCCGTAATTTCGTGCATCGCTTCATGTGTGGCTACTTTTGGAGACAAATGTTTATGCTCCATTTTAGCATGCACGGCTTCGACAACCACAATGGCATCATCGACCACAATACCAATCGCCAGAATTAAAGCGAAAAGCGTTAAAAGGTTGATCGAAAATCCGAACAACTGCATGAAGAAGAACGTTCCTAAAATTGCTACCGGAACTGCAATAGCCGGAATTAAAGTTGATCTAAAATCCTGAAGGAAAAGAAATACCACAATAAACACTAATATAAAAGCTTCAATTAAAGTATGTTTTACCTGATCAATCGATTGGTCCAACGAAACTTTTGTGCTGTAAAAAATATTGTGTTTAATTCCCGGTGGAAAATCCTTAGCAGATTTTACCATCAATTTATTAATCGCCACCTGGATATCATTCGAGTTAGAACCTGCTAACTGAATCACTCCAATTACAATTCCCTTTTTACCATTTAAACGGGTTAAACTGTTATAAGAATATGCGCCAAGCTCAACTCTGGCAACATCTTTTAAGTGAAGGATAGAACCGTCAGCATTAGAACGAATGGCAATATTTTGATAATCTTCCGGTTTGGTTAGTTTTCCTTTGTATTTAATTACATATTCAAAAACTTCCGTACTTCTTTCACCAAATTTACCCGGAGCAGCTTCTAAACTTTTGTCCTGAATCGCTGCCATAACTTCATTTGGTGTCACCTGATAAGTTGACATTTGAGTTGGATTTAACCAAACTCGCATCGAGTAATCTTTTGTTCCACCGAAAATAGCAGCAGAACCCACTCCCGGAATACGTTTGATCTCCGGAATAATATTGATCTGGGCATAATTGGCAACAAAAGTCTGATCGTATTTGGCTTCGTCTTCGGTAAACATACCAATCGCCATGATGAAACTGTTTTGTTGTTTGGCAGTCGTAACTCCTTGCTGCACCACCTCAGATGGTAACTGGCTGGTCGCCTGAGCAACTCTGTTTTGCACGTTAACGGCAGCCTGATCGGCATCAGTTCCTAATTTAAAGAAAACGGTAATCGCTAAAGTACCATCATTACTGGCTGTAGAACTCATGTAGGTCATGTTCTCAACACCGTTTATAGATTCTTCCAGAGAAGGGGCAACCGAACGTAAAACCGTTTCGGCATTCGCTCCCGGATAAACTGCCGTTACCAAAACCGATGGCGGCGCGATATCAGGAAACTGTTGTAAAGGCAACTTCGTAAGACCAAGTATACCTAATATCACCAATAAGATGGAGATAACGGTTGCTAAAACAGGTCTTTGTATAAATATTTTGAACATTGTCGTAAAAATTATTTTTTGTTAATGATTTGGGCAACTTTCGCAGTTGACTTTTCAGGCTGAATAACCTGACCTTCCTGAAGTTTATCAACACCGCTTAATACGATTTGGTCACCAGAATGTACACCATCCTTAATCAGATAGTTGACACCGCTTTTACCAACAACTGTAATTGGCATTTTTTTAACCTTGTTATCTTTCCCAACAGTGAAGACAAAAATCTTATCCTGCATTTCTATTGTTGCCGATTGTGGAACTAAAATGGCATCGTCATGATTGATTCCTAAACGAATTTTTCCTGTATTTCCAGAGCGTAACGTTCCGTTTTTGTTAGGGAAAGTTGCTCTAAGTGTAATGGCACCGGTAGTTTTATCAAATTGACCGTCAACCATATCGATTTTTCCGGTTTGAGGATACGCATTGTTGTCGGCTAATATTAAAGAAACAGGAGGTAAGTGTTTGATTTTATCACCCAGTGTATTTCCTGCGTATTGCGATTTAAAGTTGATGAAATCGGTTTCTCCAAGCGAGAAATAAACAAAGACTTCATGCACGTCAGAAAGCGTTGTTAAAGGCTCAATATCAGAGGCTGAAACTAAACTTCCTTGTTTTTTAGGCAGTCTGCCAATGTAACCACTTACCGGGGCTGTAACATTCGTATATCCTAAATTAATTCTTGCAGAGGCAACCATTGCTCTTGCCTGCTCAATATTCGCAGCAGCAATTTTTTGAGAAGCTTTAGCCGTTTTTAACTGATAGTCAGAAACTACTTTGTTTTGTACTAAAGGTGTCAATTTATCCACTTCTAATTGTGCATTTATCAAAGCTGCTTCAGAAGCGTGAAGACTAGCCAAGGCATTGTTCAATTGCTCACGGTAAGGTCTTTCGTTAATTTTAAATAATGACTGACCTTTTGATACATATGCACCTTCATCTACCAAAACACGATCTAAGTTCCCACTTACTTGCGGACGAATTTCGACATCAACAGTTCCTTGTATGGAAGCAGGATATTCAGTATCAGTTATGGTGTTTTCACTTACTATCGCAGCTACAGGTAAAACCGGAGGCGGCGGTGGAGCAGGAGCTTGTGATTTATCGGCACAGCTGCTTAGTACAAGTGCCAGAATAAAGCTGGTTATAATTACATTTTTCATTTTTCTATTGGTTTTAATTTGTTGGACATTCTCGTTTTTAAAATTTTTATTTCTGGTATTCTGAAGATTCCTTTTTAATTGTATTAAATTTTCTAACGTTGTTAAGTAAATTTATGCAAAAATTCAAATAATAGTGCATTCCAATTCTGTTTCATAATCGGTATTAAGTTATTTATCGGCGTTAAGTAATGAGCTGTATAAAGGCTTTTTTTATGTTAATTAAATTATTTATCACTGTTAAGTAAAAGAGTAAAAAAAAGGATTTGCAAACACCTATTAAATCATTTACCGCTGTTAAGTTAAAATGAAATTTTTTTATTGTATTGATTTTATTATACCACCAATCGCATCTTTCAGAATTTGATTGTTAATCGTTTCCATTACGTCACTTTGGTTGATGATGTTAATTGCAATCAAACCATGAATGACAGAAAAGAAAGTAAAATATTTTTGTTTGATTACTTCTTCAGTCGGGTTACTGTTTTTCATAATTTCAGCAATAACCGAAGTAAATAATTTATATGGAGTCTTAGATGCATCACATTGTTCGGAACAGCAATTCATTTGCACACCAAACATTACCTGATACATTTCGGTATCCGTAAAAGCAAAATCCCAATAGGCCATCCACATGGCTTCCAATTGTTCTTCCGGCTTTTCAAATTTGGCCTTAGCTTCTTCAAGCTCTTTACCCAATTTAATGAAACCCTTACCCGTTAATTCTCTTAAAATAGCATCTTTGTTAGAGAAGTATTCGTAAATAATAGGAGCAGTGTATTCAATCTTGTCAGCAATTTTTCGCATACTCAGACCGTGCCATCCTTCTTCTTTGACGATAGCATATGAAGCCTCAAGAATATTATTTCTTGTCTCTTCTTTTTGTCTTAAAATACGATCTTTACTTGCCATTTGTTTAAGTATTAAATAATCTAACACTGTTAGGCAAATGTAAGGTGCTTTTTTTAAATATGATATAAATTAATTATAATTTTTTCTTATCGCAGTATAGTTACAGTTTAAAAAATTGCTAAAGTCTTTTATAATAAGGATTTTTTAGAATATTATTTTTTTAAGAAGCAGCTATTTTAGTAGTAAAAAGACCTTTTGTCCAGCTGTACACTCTATCTTTTATGGCGAACACCGCCATAAAAGGATGCCGTTTCCATCTGGGCTAGATTAGAAATTTAGCTTTCTTAAGTATTTTTGCAAAAACATTTTTGTATTATTACAGAAAAAATAAAATGAAACCATCATCAATTATAAAGATTGCAATTGTTACCTTATTTTCACAATCAATTCATGCTCAGGAAGAAAAAAAGGAAACAACTGCAACAGATCAAAAATATACGATTGAAAATTGCGTCAATCATTTCGAGTTAGATAAAGCCACCAAAACCAAAGTAGGCTATCAATATTGGTTTGCCGACAAAAACTTCACTCAGGAAACTTCACTCAAAATGAGTATTGTCGAACCTGGAAAATCCACCCACGCACCGCACCATCATCCTGAAGAAGAATTTTTCTATATCCTCGAAGGTACTGCCCAATTCTTTCTCGACGGAAAAACCGTAACAGCCGGCCCAAATACCAGTTTTTATTGTCCGCCCAACGCAGAGCATGGTATTAGTAATGCTGGAAAAACAGATTTGAAATATTTGGTCATAAAAAAAGATTTGAGGTAAGATATACCAGCATTAGCTTCCCTAACAACAGCAACATGATGCCAGTTTCCATCAAAAATAGTAGTATTGCCGTTTATATTTACATTAAAGCTGAAAACTCCGCGATTGCCGTTACAGGCTGTTATCTTTAGTTGGAATTAGGAAACACAAAAAACTTTAAATTTTTTTCTCGATTACATATGCTGTTACTTCCGCTAATTTACTATTATCAAATCGCCAAATGTCGCAGTAATAGTAATGGCTATAGCTTCCGTCCTCATTTTTCAAGGAAATATTTCCCGTTACAGTTACAAAGTTACCTTCTTCAATGTATCTTTCCGCATCAAATATCGGCGGAGCCAGATAAAATTCTTTTATATACTGCCTTACTGCTTCTTTTCCTAGAAGGGTTCTCTCACCAACAAATACCCATTTACTGTCTTCAGTAAGGTATGATAGATATTCTTCATATTTTCCTTCTCTTACAAGTTGATTTGCATCAAGCAAAATTTTTGTATTGTTCATAATATTTGACTTTTTTGATTTTAAATTTTTATTTTGAGAATAGATATTTAGCACTGTAATAAGCAATAAAATAAGTGTAAAAGCTTTTTTCATCATTAACATTTTTGATTTATATTTGAATTGAAAACGGTTTAGTATCAGGATTACTTTGCAAAGCTATAATTTAAAAGCCATAGTAAATTATTGCCACCCAATTGTATGGTACTATCAAAAATGTAAGTAATGACTAAGATTAAGGAGACCTCCACCAATTTTGAGAACAAAAAGACTCTGGCAGAGGAGTGTTCAGAGGTATATGCGGTAAACATCATTGGCGGTCAATGGTCCCTTGTAATTTGCTCTTGGTTGATGCAAGGCAAAATGCGTTTCGGAGAGTTGAAGAAATCTATTCCTAATATAACTGAACGCATGTTGACGTTGCAACTGCGAAAATTAGAAAAAGATAACATCATAACAAGAAAAATATATGCCGAAGTTCCTCCTAGAGTGGAGTATGAGTTAACGAAGATAGGCTATGAATTAAGGCCTATAATACAACAGATGGAAGATTGGGGAAAGCGACACAAAGATCTTAATGATAGATAAATTATACTTAAACTGTATAATTTTTTATAGAATATTTTTGAATTTTTAAAAAAGAGAGTGACCAAAGATAATCACTCTCTTTTTTGTTTAATCTGTTACTTTTAAATGCTGAATTTGCCCATCAACAATATCAAAGTGAAATTTTAGCGCAATAGGGCTTCCTGGAAATGTTCCTGAACATTCCGCAGTTAAGATGCTTGTTGTACCGTTTTCGTTATATTCCAGTGGTTTCATCACTGATTGGTAATTCTTGTTTGAGTGATCGATCCAACGCTCTATTTCAAGTCTTCCATTATGCATTTTACCTTCGTCAAACACTATGGCAGTTTCTGAAAACAAATTGGCATACCTCACGGCGTCAAATTCGTTCTGTGCTTTAATCAAGTCTGTTAATACTTTTGGTAAGTTCATTGTTATTATTTTTAAAGATTATTAAATTGTCGGTACAGTACCGCCATCGATTACATATTCAGTTCCTGATAAATAAGTGGCTCTCGGAGAAACAAGAAAACCAACCAATTCAGCTACTTCTTCCGGTTCAGCAGGTCTGCCGTATGGTATTCCGCCCAATGCTTCCATTACACCTTGCTGAGCTTCTTCTACAGTAGTATTTGCGTTTCTTGCAATCTCAGCCAACCAGGCTTTCGATGCTCCTGTATTGATCCATCCCGGAGAGACAGTTAACACGCGAACACCTTTAGGCGAAACTTCATTCGATAAACTTTTGCTATAGTTTCTCAATCCTGCTTTTGCAGCTGCATAAGGCAAAGTAGAGTCATACAGTGGTAGTATTCCTTGAATAGAAGCTACATGAATAATAACTCCGTTTTTTCGATCTATCATTTGAGGTAAAAAACCTCTGTCCAGTCGAACCGGAGCAAGCAAATTAGCTTGCAGGGTCGATTCCCAATCTTCATCTGATAATGCAGTAAAGCCACCGGCAGGTGTTGTTGAAGAACCAAGATTGTTCACCAAAATGTCAAGCCTTCCGTAAGCCGACAGCACTTCGCTGACAACTTTTTGCGTTCCTTCTGCTTTACTCAAGTCGGACGCAATGAAGTGCAGGTTGTTATTTTCCTTTTCCGGTGCATTTCTTGCAGTGATAATAACCGTTGCACCAGCTTGTAGCAGTCTTTCTGCTATTGCTCTTCCGGCTCCTTTTGTGCCTCCTGTTACTAAGGCAATTTTACCTAATAATTCGTTTTGATAATTCATCTTACATTCGTTTTGAAATTGTTAGGTACAAATTTCTGAAGTATGTAAGTTTCTCACAAGTACGGAATTACGATTCGGATAGGGATAAATTTTTCCCCTATTGCAGGAATTGGCAGATAGGCTTACTTTTGTAGTATGTATGAGAGAAAAACAATACCGAACTTAAATTGTGGACTTGATCTTATAGGTGAAGTGCTCTACGGCAAATGGAAGATACGTTTGCTTTGGTTTATTAATGAAGGATTCCAAAGACCGAGCGAATTGCAACGCAAAATACCGGATGCTTCACGCAGGGTTCTAAATATTCAGCTTAAGGAATTAGAAGATCATGAACTTGTTTCAAAAGTAATTTATCCTGTTGTACCGCCAAAAGTTGAGTATAGCCTGACCGATTTTGGAAAAACGCTAATTCCCATAATTGCATCCATTGGTGGATGGGGAGATGAGCATGAAGAACGTTTACGAAAGTTAATATTGAAGAGGTTAGAAAATTAGAATCTTTTTCGGAAAAAGCATTGAAGATATTTTTTTTTAGTTTGAGGATCGTTTACTGCAAAAATTGGTAGAATACTTGTAGTTGAAGTGTCAAGTCAAATAATTGTTGTGTAGTGAGGCTGTTCAGTCTTACTGGTAATGTTTATGGCGCTATTACATGGTTCTAATGAAGCCAAAGTAATTAATACGAAACCATATATAACAATTATTAAAAAGCGATTCCTGTCTTCAAAAAAGGAATGAATTTTGGTTTTCCAATCCAAAATATTTTTTCATTATTCTCAATTACTTGTTCAAATTGCTGTGGTAATTCTGTTTGCTTCCTATTTATATTGAGTCTTTATATTGCTTGCTGTTAACGTTCTGGTACTACAGCAGGTTTGGTACTAAATTAAGCCCATTCTTCGGATTTGCCAAATCATCCCAAATACAAAACTAACTTTCTATTAAGCCTATTACCCAAATGGGTTGTAGTAGCTGTTACAGCCAGTGGTTATTTGTCCGTTTGGCTTTTCCATTCGTGTTCAATGTTTGTCATAAGCAATGCGTTGTCAAAAGTCACCGAGCCATTAGGGAAAATTTCTTCATTTTCAAAAAAGCTTGATTTTACTTTTGAAACATCAAGCGGTCTAACTTCCCATTTATAGGCATTCAGTCTTAGACCGTCAAATTTGTCTTTGTTTGGGGAATAGCCGAGATCTCCATTTTTAAAAAATTCAGAAGCATTACTTAATGTTTCAAAAATAGATTGATGATCAAACAGCATTGTTTCTGTAGCATCAATTATTATTTCTGTGTCGTCTGAACTTTTAAAATCAATATGATAATTTCCATTATTCTCTTTTACATTGAATCTTGCGAGGTAGTGTCTTCCGGGAAATATTCGACCGCCAACACATGTATTTAATTTTAATGAAGTATCTCTGCGTGTAATATAAACTCCTGATTTTGTCTCGCTGTTTTCGTCCCATTCCACAGCAATTCTGTGAGCTCCATTTTCAGAGTTTAATCCAATAAAATCAGGAAATCCTTTTGGTTTTATGTTTTTTAGTCTGATTAAACAAATTCCAACGATAGCTTTGCCTTTGTATATTTTTGGTCTAAAAGGAAACGGAATAATTTTCTCCACCACTTTTGGATCAGCTGTGAAGTTGATTAAAATTCTTCTGTCAATATATCCGTGTATTGTAGGGATTCTCATTGTCTTGTCAGTTTTTACCATTGGCTATAAAGATCTGGCACTACAGCGGGTTTGGGATTAAATTAAGACCTAATTTTCGGATTAGCCAAATATTCCAAATACAAAATCAATTTCAAATTAAACCAAATGCCCAAATTGTTTGTAGCGTTTGTTAGTGGATGTTATACTCTGTTTGCTTAATTAAATTCTTAATAATTTCTGCTGTTGATTGTCCGCTAAACTCGTTGATAGATTGTCCGACCCAAATGTTTACAAACTCTACATTTTTATTGAGTTTAGACACTCTTCTTAATTCGTTTGTCAATTTGTTTTGGTAGGGATAAGGTAAAATAAATTCTGTCTCTTCGGTTGCATTAATGAATCTGTTTCTTATGCCTCTTGCAAAACGTCCCGAAAAACTTTTTGTCAAAATAATGTCGGCTTCATCTACCTTTCTCAGTCGGTCTTTTTCAAAATCTTTCAACGCACTTTCTGTTGAACCTAAAAGTAAACTTCCAATTTGAAAACCATTTGCACCCAAAGTTTTTGATGCCAACAATGTCTTTGCATTGTAAATCCCACCTGCGTAAATGATTGGTACTTTTACAGCTTCACTTACTTGTGCTAATAATGATAAACCGCCAATTTTAGGAATGTCCTCTGAAATAAAACTTCCTCTGTGTCCGCCTGCTTCCAATCCTTGGACGCAAATAATGTCAATTCCTGAATTCTCTAAGATTTTTGCTTCACTTACAGAAGTGCAAGTGCCAATTAAAATCGTTTCGTTGGTTTTCAGTTTGTCAATGCTGTATGTGTCAAGGTTGCCAAACGTAAAACTTAAAACTTTACAGTTTTCGGAAATGATAGTATCAATTTGTTCGTGGTAGCTATTGATTTTTAGTTGGTCAATGGTTGGAATGTTTATGTCTAAATTGTTTTGTTCCGCTAAGTGTTCAATGAATGTTTTTGTTTTTGCATAGTCCGCTCTTAGCTTGTCTGTAATTTCGGGTATGTCGTGAACGAAAATGTTTACTGCAAAAGGATTTTTTGTGAGTTGCTTTGTCAAGCGAATTGATTCAACGCATTTTTCAGCGTTAAGGTCAGCCAAAGCCAACGAACCCAAACAATTTATGTTTGAAGTCGCTGCAACCATTTCAGGGGTCGTTACTCCAAACATTGGTGCTTGAATAATTGGGTATTCGATGTTTAGTATTCGTGTTATGTTATTTGTCCATTTCATACTTAGGGGGTCGATACAAATAGCCGCTAACGTCTTGGTACTACAGCGGGTTTGGAATTAGATTAACCCTATTCTTCGGATTTTCCAAATCATCTCAAATACAAAATCAACTTTCCATTAAGTCAAATGCCCAAATCCGTTGTAGTAGCTGTTGGCTGGCAGTTATTTCTTCATTAAGTTACTATTCATTACAATTTCTCTAATTTTAATTTCAAACTCATAAAACAAGTCTATGTTATCATTAGATTGATTTTCCAAAACAATGACGTCAACATCTGTTTCAGGAAAATAAACTTTGAATGATACAAAACCTGAACCACCTCCCGTATGACCAACATATTTAATTGGTATTTTGTCGCTTACTCTTATGCCATAACCGTAACCAATTTTTTCTTTCCCAAATGCGATATGCTGTGCAGTAATTGTATAAGTTGTCATCAACTTATAGGTTTCTGGTTTTAAGATTTTTCCTTTGTGTAATAGTTTATCCCAGATATTTAAGTCAGCTACATTAGAGATAATTCCAGCAGCAGAAACTATATCATTACTCTCAAATGGCTTGTCTACCAATGCGAAATTATTGTTTGTATTACGATAACCTTGAACTCGATTTTGTAATTTGTCTTGCTCAAAACAAAATGTGTATTTCATTTTCAGTTCTTTAAACAATTCGTTTGCCAAATCGATATATCTTCTGCCCGTAACTTTTTCTATAATCTTTCCAAGCATTATATATGTCGTGTTGCCATACTTAAAATCAGAACCTGGCTTAAAAAGTAAAGGTTTGTCAATGTCGGTTATTCCAGCAGAAAAGTTTAATAAATGGTGAACTGTGACAGTGTCTGCCCAACTTTTTGGCAAGTCGGGTAAATATTTTCTAACAGGGCTTTTCAAATCAATTTTCCCTTTTTCAACTTCTTTTAAAATCAGAACAGCAGTAATTTGTTTGCTGTTTGACATAATTATAAAATTGTCTTTGATTGTTAAAGGAGTCTTTTTTTCAAAATTTGAATATCCGTAGGCATTTTTATATTTAGTTTTACCATTTTGAGTAATTAAAATCACTCCATTGAAACTTCTTGGGGTTGTCGTTTTTATAATACTGTCTATTTTAGAAGAATAGTCGTCATTTTTTTGTCCGTAACTATTACAACTTACAAAAAGTGTTGCTAAAAATAAGTTTAAAAGTTTAAATGTTTGTTTCATTAAAATTGTTTTGAATAATTATTTATCTTGTTGTATTCGGTTTTCATAATTGCCATGAACGTTCACGCGCTTTGTTGCGTTTGGGAACTCATGAAACCGAGTATTTTCGGCTAAACGAATATATGAATTAAAACGGTAATTCCACTAAAACCCAAATACGGCAAAACTTGTGTTGTGTGATGTTGCGACACATAAAGGAGCAAATTCTGAAAATCGACAACAGTTTGGATATGTGGTTTCAATATTATTTTCTGCTTTTAGATTTCGATTTTCCAGATTCCAATTTTTCGGCTTTAGTTTGTCAAATCCAGCTTTAAAGTTTCCGATTTTCAGATTCCAAATATTCAAGTTTCGGTTCGTCAAAATCCAGCTTTCAAGTTTCTGCTTTTTAGATTCCAATTTTCGACTTCCAATTTTCGACTTCCAATATTTAGTTTTCCAATTTCGGCTGTCAATTAGTTTTTCACTTTCCAATTTGGGAGTAATCACGCACAACTAGTATATATGCGATATAAACATTCGCCAATCTACCCAAATTGGATGGCTATAAGAATGTTTATATCGTATTATTTTTTTCAAATATATTTATTTTTTGTTACAACAGTTAAGAAATTCATCTGAGGGGTATCAAATTTTTTGATAAAATATGTCAAATAGCATTATTTAAAATCATAAGCTAACTCAATTTTCTATCAGCTGGTCTAAAATACCAGGATAGAAAAGTCAATAATAAAAGTAATATAGGACCAAAATATTCAATGGCTGTATCACCAACTGCAAAATGCGAGAAAACAGCTCCGGTCATTAAAAAGAAAAACCCGGCATAAGCCCATTCTTTTACTAATCTTAATTTGGGAAGGAGTACAGCAATTGAACCCAGTAATTTCCATGTGCCAATGATGGTAAGGAAGTAAACCGGATATCCTAAATGCAAAGTCGTTTTGTCCACTTCCTCTTTAAGTTTGATTAGCTGTACGATTCCGGTCGAAACCATTCCTAAAGCCAGCCAAACAGTAGTGATCCAATAAATAATTTTGTTTCTTTTTGTCATTATATTGTTATTTTAAAGATGATACAACTTCCTGAAGTCGGTTATGCGCCATGTTGATGCCTTGCGCAAATGGCATTTTAAGCAGCTGGTCTCTAAATTCTATTGATTTGAATATTATTTGAATGGTAAGTCTGCTGGTGGCGTTGGTTAGTTTTTTAAATTCGAGGAATTCTAACTGAACCGGAAACGCAGTGTTTTCCATTTCAAAAGTCCTTGTGATTTTTTCGTTTTCAACGAACTCATGAATTACTCCGTTTGCCTTGAATACAACGTTCCCTTCGTAGGAAGTTTCAAATGCGTAGCTTCCATGTTTTTGGCTTCCAAGTTTTAAAACTTTTGTTCCCATCCATTCTTCAAACAGTTCAGCTTCCGAGTAGGCTTTGAAAACCAATTCTACAGGAAGGTCGAATTCTCGGGTTATGGTTAATTCCTGTTTCCCGTCTTCGGCATGTACCTTTGTTTTTTCTTCCATGTTATTCTTTTTTATAATTTTTCATGACTTCCTCCAATTTATTAAATTTCGTATCCCACATTTGACGGAAGGGTTCAATAAATTCGGCTATTTCTTTCATTTTATTGGGATTAAAATGATAATAAATTTCCCTGCCTTGCTGCTCTTGTCTTAGTAATTCACATTCGGTTAAAATTTGTAAATGTTTCGAAACCGTGGGTCTTGCAGTATCAAAGTTAGAAGCTATAGCTCCGGCTGTCATTGATTGTGTAGTGAGCAGTAAAAGGATTGATCTTCTAGTTGGGTCGGCTATGGCCTGAAATACATCTCGTCTTAAATTCATTATGAAGTTGTTTGGCTACAAATATATATGTAGTTATTTGACTACGCAAATTTTGCTATGATTTTTTGAGTGTGTTTTTTTGCGTGAGGGATAGGAGTAACTACCGAAGTAGTGCGGATAGCCCGACCGCATTTAGTAAAGGCGCATAATGAGCGCAATGCTAAGTGGCGCCTTTTCTAAATGTGGGCACGCCCAAATTAATTGGAAATTAAAAGTCAGAGAAATTTCCTAAAGTTGGTTTAAAAAGGAATGTCATGATTTAGAACTTTTGTAAATTACTTCATTCCCCTAATGTTCATCTCTAACGTATAAATACTTTTACCTGCAGTAATAAATAAGGTTTTAAATTTTTTTCCTCCAAAACAGACATTAGCGGTCCACGGTTCGGGAACATCAATGTGTGCTACTTTTTCTCCCTGAGGATTAAATACAGTAACTCCTTTTCCGGTTAAGTAGATATTGCCGGACTCGTCTATCGTTATTCCATCTGACCCTGATTCAGTAAAAAGTGTTTTTTCTCCTAAAGAACCATCATTGTTGATTGTATAAGAGTAGGTTTTGTTTGCTTCTATATCAGCAACGTACAATATTTTGCCATCAGAAGTTCCAATAATGCCATTTGGTTTAACAAGATCATTGGCAACGTTGGTAATTTTAGATTTATCAGGAGATAAATAATACACACATTCCTTCTCTATTTCTTTGGAAGTATGTGTCCAGTAGTCTCTTTTGTAAAACGGATCTGTAAAATAAATACCGCCTTTCGGATCAACCCAAAGATCATTGGGACCGTTGAGCCTTTTGCCTTCAAAGTCGTTTACTAATACTGTAATTTTTTTGTTTTTATCTATTTTCCAAATTTCATTTTTTTCATCGGCGCAAGCCAACAGATTATTTTCACGATCAAAATACAAACCGTTTGCTCTTCCTGCATTTTCCATATAAACAGAAAGTTCGCCCTTAACCGACCATTTTATGATTTTATTATTAGGCTGATCAGTAAAAAAGACATTGCCTTTTTTATCTGCTACTGGTCCTTCTGTAAAACTGTATTGATCTGATAGCTTCGTAAGAACTGCTCCCTTTGCTATCAGGTTGTGTTTTTTATTTTCTGACATTTGAGAATAGATAATATTTGTACTGTTGAAAGTAATGACAAACAGGAGAAATGTCTTTAGGTAAAATTGATTCTGATTCATTAAAGAAGGTTTAAGTATGATAATGCATTTATATTTTTAAAATTAGTTATTAATTTTTCATTTACGTCCGGCTTTTTTACATTTTCCATAAACTCCATTTTGATTTTATTGCATTCGGGTTAATAAGTCTGACTTTCTCATAAAAATGGTAAAAATTGGTATTCCAAATTGTATAATTGTCTGCAAACTTAAAAGTTATTTCCTGGCTGATTGCCGCATCATTTATTTTTACCTGCCAAATTCTTCTATTATTTATTTGAAGAGATGTTTTGCTAATCTCTTCAATATCAGTAAGTTTAAAAATAGCTTTTTTAAATTTCTTATTTATTGCATAAAAATTTTCATTATCAAAGTAAAACTCATCATCACTTAAAAATTTATTTTCAAGACCAAACAGAAAAGGGCGTGTTGATATTTTTTTTATTTCAATATCTAAGTTTTCAGAATTTTCATAAGTGATTTTATTTTTTGGTTTAAAATCAGCAATATATTTTTTATAAAAAATGGGGATTAGAAAGAATGGAAAAGCTAGTGTAAAGATCAATAACAAGAATACATAGGACTCACCAATTGTGTCTCTATTTAGTGTTATCGACAAAATGAGAATGATGTAAATTGAGCATATAATTAAAGTTCTTTTCAGCATTTTCTTTTAATAATATTTGTATAATATTTTTGAAAGTTAAAAAAACAGAAGTTTTAGATATAATATTAAATACTAAATTTTGCAAACATATATTCTGTAGAAAGTATTTACCAATTTGGTTTATATTTTCTATTTACAGTAATGGCTTTGCTTATTTTAAATTCTTCTTTAAATTGTTTTTTTGTCCCTCTTTCTTTTCTCTTTAAAATACCGTTTTGCAATTCAAAATTCCATAATACTCTGTAATGGGCAGTATTAAAATTACCAGTCGGGGTTTCTAATATGAGTTTATCGTTTTTAATAATATAATAACCCACAAAAACAGCTTTATTTAAGTCGTTTATATTAGTCTCATTCACTTCTGTTGAAAAATAAGCAAACTGCCCTTTAGTATAAAATATCAAATATTTATGTCGTATGTAATCGATACTTAAATCTTCATAATAGCTATAATAAACATTTTCACAGTTTATTTTTTCAGCCATTTCCGGTTTGAATTTCTCTTTAAATTTATTTTTTTTAAGTTCTTTTCTTCCGTCAACATTAATTTCTACGTATTTGTCATATCCCCGAACCATTTCATAAATTCCGCTAATGCAGGAATTCAGGGTTAATAGTAAAAAAAATAAAATGGCTTTTTTAATAATTTTCATTTCATTGTTGTTTGTCGAAAAGTTTTATGATAATGCTTTATTTGTGACAGGTTTTTCTAATTTATCAGTCACAAATTCCTTTTTTTAAATGAAATCTAGCATCTTCATCTCCTAATTTTTGTTTTCAAGCAATTTATAAAATTCTTTTTCATATAACTTTACATTAGACTTTTTATTTGAATGATTTTTCTTGGGTTAAAACTAGCTACCTACATTTAAAACAAAGAAAATCTCATAAATAATTTACTAACATCAAATCCACTATTTAACATATTAATCCCTAAACGCAAAAAATTAAAACCCGATTATTAACCCATAATTAATTGAAAGTAATATTTTTACGAAACAAATACAAAAACCACACACATGCAAGTAGGAATAATCGGATTGGGAAAAATGGGATTTAATCTCGCCTTAAATTTAAAACGCAACAACTATCAGGTGGTGGCACAGGATGTCAATGCAGATTTTGTTTCGAAAATTGGTCAGGAAGGGATTGAAACCGCTTATACAGTTGAAGAACTAAGCCAAAAACTAACCAGCCGAAGAGTGATTTGGTTAATGGTTCCGGCTGGTAAAATTGTAGATAGCGTTATTGTTTCATTATTGCCTTATTTGTCCAAAAACGATATTATTATTGATGGCGGAAATTCCAATTACAACGATTCGAAACGCCGTTATGCCCAGTTAAAAGAACACGGAATTGATTTTCTGGATTGCGGAACTTCGGGCGGAACTTCTGGAGCTTTAAACGGTGCCTGTACAATGATTGGCGGAGATGCTGATGTATTTGATTATGTAGCAGGAGTTTTTAAGGATATTTCGGTTGAAAACGGATTCCTCTACACCGGAGCAGCCGGAAGCGGGCATTTTACCAAAATGGTACACAACGGTATCGAATACGGAATGATGCAGTCTATCGCTGAAGGATTTGAGGTTTTTGAACATTCGGAATTTGATATCGATTTTCAAAAAACAGCCAAACTGTTCAATCACGGTTCCGTAGTCCGCAGCTGGCTGATGGAACTTACGGAAAATGCTTTTTCAAAAGATGCCAGACTCGACGGAATCAAAGGAATCATGCATTCTTCGGGCGAGGGAAAATGGACACTTGAAACTGCTTTGGATTTAGGGGTTCCAACTCCGGTAATTGCCCTTTCGATCATGATGCGTTATCGTTCTCAAATGTCGGATACTTTTTCAGGAAAAGTGGTGGCGGCACTTCGAAACGAGTTTGGAGGACATGCAGTTGAAAAAAATGAATAATAGTTTAAACGTTAATTTAAACACATAGAAACATAGGTTTTCTTTGTTTTTGAAGAATGTAAAAGAGGAATTCATTTCTCAAAACACAGCTATGTGTTTTTGAAATAAGAGAAACGATTTTTGAGTTTAGAGGATTAATGTATATGGTTAATCAATTATGCCCAACATAAGCTATGTGTTTTTAGATAAGTGAAACACCTCTTTATAAGTTTACAAAATCTATGATTCTATGTGTTTAAAAACTACATCCAACGGATATAATTAATAATCAATCATTTCGAAATCTATGTCATTACTGATTCTGATTGCCAGTATTCTTTTATTGTTGATTCTCATTTCCGGCGTAAAACTCAATGCTTTTATAGCCTTGATTATTGCGGCCTTTTTTGTGGGAATCGCCAAGGAAATGCCTTTTCCGGATTTGATCAATTCCATTCAACAGGGAGTTGGAAGCACGTTAGGCTCTTTGATTTTAATCATTGCATTTGGTGTAATATTAGGAAATCTGCTTTCAGATAGTGGAGCTGCACAGCGGATTAGTTCGGTCATGATTCATTCTTTTGGCGTCAGGCACATCAAATGGGCAATGGTTATTACGGGTTTTTCAGTAGGGATTTCGATGTTCTACAATGCAGGATTTATCATTTTGATTCCGATGGTTTTTGCAGTTGCCAAAAGCACTAAACAACCTATTATTTATCTTGGTATCGCCATGGCTTCGGCACTTTCCATCACGCACGGTTTTTTACCGCCGCATCCCGGACCAACAGCGATCGCCGTTATTTTTAAAGCTAATATCGGCAAAACACTTTTTTACGGACTTTTGGTGGCTCTGCCAGCACTTTTTGCTGCCGGAATTGTGTTTCCCGAATTCATAAAAAAAATCAATGCTTTTCCTCCAAAAGGATTATTCGAAAGCAAAACATTTACAGAAGCCGAAATGCCTTCTTTCGGAATTAGTATTCTAACGGCATTAGTTCCGGTTTTCTTAATGGGAATGGCTACTTTTAGCGAATTGGCTTTGCCGGAAAAAAACTCATTGAGACCTGTTTTACTTTTTATAGGAAACCCAACCACTTCGATGCTTATCGCCGTGCTTTTTGCAGTATTGTCATTAGGTATTTTTCGAGGAAGAAAGATGCAGGATATTATGGATAAGTCGGGTAGTGCCATGAGTTCTGCCACGATGATTATTCTGATTATTGGAGCAGGAGGGGCTTTTAAACAAGTCTTGATCGATAGCGGCATGGGAACGGATTTAAGTCAGTTTTTCGAAAAATCGTCACTTTCGCCTTTAGTTTTAGGCTGGCTGATTGCGACTATAATTCGCATTGCGTTAGGATCTGCAACGGTTGCCGGATTAACAGCTGCAGGAATTGTACAGCCGTTGATAATCGCTTCGGGTGTAAGTCCGGAATTAATGGTTCTTTCAATTGGTGCAGGAAGTTTAATGTGTTCGCATGTCAACGATACCGGATTCTGGATGTTTAAGGAGTATTTTGGCATCAGTGTTTCGGATACTTTTAAAACCTGGACGGTGATGGAAACGATTATTGGTGTAATGGGATTAGCAGGCGTGTTGGTACTAAATTTATGGATCAAATAAAAGAAATGGAATCACTTTATATAGGAATCGACATTGGCACTACAGCCACAAAAGCAATTTGTTTTGACGTTCACGGAAATGTAGTTAAACAGGTTTCAAAGTCTTATGCGATGTATCATCCAAAACCAAATTGGAGTGTTCAGAATCCGCAGGAAATTTTAGAAACGGTTTTGAAATGTATCAGCGAAATCACTAAAGGAATTCAGCCAGAGTTTATCAGTTTTAGTTCGGCGATGCAGAGTATTATTGCGATTGATGAAACCGGAAAACCATTAACTGAAGCGATTTTATGGGCAGATAACAGAGCGGCTTTAATTGCGGAAAATCTTAAAAACTCCGAAAAAGGAAAGCATTTTTACCAGAAAACGGGAATCCCGATTCATCCTTTTTCACCCATGACCAAAATAGCATGGTTTAAGGAATTTGACTCGGAAGTTTTTTTGAAAACATTTAAATTCATAAGTATTAAAGAATATGTCTGGCATCACCTGACCCATGAATATTGTACCGATACTTCAATGGCTTCAGGCACGGGATTATTAAATATCCATACTTTAGAGTGGGATGATGAAGTGCTGGAATTTTTAAACATAAAACCAAATCAATTATCAAAAGTCTGTCAAGTAACACATCAAGGCAAAGGCATTTCAGATGATTTTCTGTATGTGATTGGAGGTGGGGACGGAGCTTTGGCTAATTTAGGAACAGGAGCGATGAATAAAAATTGTATCGGCCTGACAATCGGTACAAGCGGTGCTGTTCGATTGCCTATCGATAAACCATATGTAGATAAACAGATGCGAACGCAATGTTATCATTTGATGGATAGCCAGTATCTGACTTTGGGAGCGGTTAATAATGGCGCTATTATTCTGCAATGGCTTCGCGAAACATTATTAAAAACAGAAAAATCTTTTGAAGTCCTTTTTGAAGAAGCAGAAAAAATCCCTGCCGGTTCCGATGGTTTGCTTTTTGTACCTTATTTATTAGGCGAAAGAGCACCAATCTGGGACGCTTCGGCACAAGGTTCTCTTTTAGGAATGCAGATTACACATACACAGGCACATTTGGTAAGGGCAACATTGGAAGGAATTTTATTTGGATTATTTCAAATCACAGAAATTTTGCTTCCCGATCCAGAAGAAAGAAAACAAACGAAAGTCATGGCCAGCGGTGGATTCGGTAAAAGTGAACTTTGGCTTCAGATGGTTGCTGATATTTTTCAGATGAGGGTAGAGACCTCACAAACCATAGAAGGATCTACCTGGGGAGCTGTTTTGTTAGGGATGAAATCTTTAGGAATTGATGTAAGCAATGAAAACAAAACCGGAAAGACTTTTTTTTCGAATGCTTCACATAAAAAGGTTTATAAAGATGCTTTTGCTAAGTTTAAAAAGGTTTATCCTGTATTGAAGGATTTGTAGTGATTTTAATTTAGTGTTTGGAATGATCATTTTTCGTCAGTTCGATTAATTCCGCTTTTGTGCGGGATTGTATCGAGAACAGAAAAATTATCATTACAAGGATTTTTGATACATTTTTATTTCGTTTCTCTGCACAAAAAAACACTCGAACTGACGTTTGAAATATATTTTCAGGATTTAATAAGTATCAATTACTGTGATCAACAAATCAGAATCTACCAAATTCGAAGGCGAAACGACTTTTTCTTCCAACGGAATATCATTTCCATATCTTTCTTTCAGGATCCTTTGTACCCTTTCATCGGTTAAATTAAAATCTTTCAATTGCTGTAGTTTTGACAATTCAATATTTGCTGCATTTTTATAGATTTTCCAGACTAATTCAGAGCAGTAAATTCGGGTATCGGTCCATTCAAAAAAGGAATCGTATTCTTTACCATTAAATTGCTGGCTGTAATCTTTCATTTTCTGAAGCGTGTTCGGAGTCAATACTGCTCCGGCATTCTTTAATCTTTTCACAACATAACTTTTATTTCTTCCATGTGTAATCCAATCATCCAAGGGCGTAAGTTTTACAGGCTGAACGGCTTCAAAAACGAATAAATTCCCGTTTATTTCATAGATGATTCCGCAATGTGAAAATTTGGAATTCGTTGCAATTCGTACGGCTTCACACTGGGGTGATTCCGAGGTCTGGAAGATAATATCGCCATCCTGGATTTTATCAGACGAAACCGTAGCTTTTTTTGTGTTTGATGCTGTAAACGGATTGGTCGGAAAAACCTGCATCGTCACATACAAGGCTAAACAAAAACTGAGTAAAAAAGTAATTCCGAGTATGAGGTATTTTGTTTTCTTCATTTTGAATTTTAAAAACTTAAAAGTATTATTTATTTTTATAAAACGAATCATTCTTAAATTTAAAGATGACAAATTTGTACCAATAGACAATCGATTTGTACCATTATCAGTTTTGTATTTAATTCTAACTTTGGGATTATTAATCTACTTGAAAATAAAAATATGAAAGCAATAGGATTTAAAACCTCACTAGCCATAACGGAACCGGATAGTTTTATTGAATTTGAAACTGCAAAACCCAGTCCCGGCAAAAGGGATTTATTAGTAAAAATCAGTGCCGTATCTGTGAATCCGGTTGATTTTAAGGTTCGCCAGAGCAGTGCCAAAGATACCGTTTTGGAAACTCCAAAAATTATTGGCTGGGATGCTGTTGGAATTGTGGAAGCAATTGGCGAAAATGTCAGTTTATTTAAAATGGGAGATGAGGTATATTATGCAGGCGATATTACCAAACAAGGCAGCAACGCCGAATATCAGGTTGTAGACGAGCGCATTGTAGGCAGAAAACCAAAATCGCTAAGTGTAGAAGATGCTGCTGTGATACCATTGACCGGTTTAACCGCCTGGGAAATATTATTTGACAGGATTCGCGTCAATCCCGAAAAAGATAAGGGAAAAACTATTTTGATCATAGGCGGGGCAGGAGGAGTAGGTTCCATAGCGATTCAGCTGGCGAAAAAAGTGGCAGGCTTAAGTGTAATTGCTACGGCATCACGTCCTGAAACAATTGAATGGTGCAAAGATCAAGGAGCTGATTTTGTTGTCAATCATAAAAATTTGATTGAGGAAGTTCGTAGTATTGGATTTCAGCAAGTCGATTTTATAGTGGATTTTGTAGATGTAAATCAATATTGGAACACTTTTGTTGAATTAATAAAACCTCAAGGACACATTGGTTCTATTAGTGATCCGGTAGAAAGTGTGAATCTCCGTCAGCTGAAAGGCAAAAGTGTGAGTTTTCACTGGGAATTAATGTTTACACGTTCGATGTTTCAAACTGAGGATATGAAGGAACAACATACTATTTTAAATAAAATTGCCGATTTATTAGATAACGGAACATTAAAAACAACCCTAAAAGAAACATTTATTGGACTGTCAGCTGCTAATTTTAAAAAAGCACATCAAATATTGGAATCTGGTAAAACGATAGGAAAGATTGCGATAAAATTTTAAAAGCCGAAACCCTGCTTTTGGAAAAGGGCAGGGTTTGTAATAAATTTAAGTCCTAGTTTTAAATATTCGTTGGCTGTACTTCTTCTGTTTCTTCATCATCTCTACTTGGATAAATACCGTAAATAATGAGACCAATGATTATGATTAAAATAGCCTTGCCGCCATATCGGGTGTATAGTCCCAATTGCAGAAGATTTTCTTTGTCTAATTTATTTTCTTTTATAATTAGTGCAATTTCAGCATCTGTTGCTTCATAGTATTCATCTGAATCCTTTTTTGCCAATACAAATTTTGGTTCTCGGGTAATCCATGCCGGAATTATCCATGCTATATTATATTCCTGATGCAGCGTTGCTAAATCCAGATATTCTTTTGATCCCGGAGTGGCAGCATATCTTTCGTCATTAGGCAGATCTGCTACCATTTCAATTTTATCGATTTTACCAAATGGGATTCTCACTTTCGCACTAACCATACTGGAAATGGTAAGTGCAATCATTGTAATGAAGAGGGCTTTTTGTGTCATATTTTTATCATTTTAAATTTTAAAAATTCAATTAGGATTTTATTACAAATTTAAAGTGAAAACCAAATACGGGTTGTAATTATATTTAGTGATTTTTAGTATCGTTTTTTAAATAAAAAAATGGATTTTATCTATAATCACAATGAAAGTCCTGTAAAATATTTTTAAGATAATGAGAAAAATAGAAAAGTAATCATCTGTTTGAAAAGAATAAAAATTACTTCAATTAAGATGAAATTATTGAAAGATGGCAAAAGGAAATTGCCTCAAATAAAAAAACACAACTATAAATCTAATTACAGTTGTGCTCTTTTTTACGAATTATTTATTTTACATAGTTAGGAGAAACGCAGCACTCCCAATAACTGACAATGGTTTGGATGGTTTCCTTAATTTCGTTGTAACCTGAAGGTTTTACAAAAAAGCCCTGAATTGATTTTGAATAGGCATCAATAACGTGCCTTTGTTCTGCACTGGTTGAAAAGAATAAGTACGGAATCGACTTAAGTCTTAAATCTTCATTTTGATGAATTTTTTCCCTAAGTTCCATACCGCTCAATCTTGGCATATTAATATCAGAAAAAATAATAAAAGGCTCCAGTTCTGTTGTTGTCAGATATTCTAAAGCTTTTTCGCCATCACCAAAAAAGATGATTTCGTTTTTATAATTGAGTTCATTAAAAACTGCAGATAAAATTTCCTGATCATCTATATCGTCTTCAATTATTATTATAGGTCCGCCTTTGTTCATTTTTCGCTTTTTGGTAAAGGTAACTTATTTTTACTCCGCACATCAGTTTGAGAATTTAATTAATGTATCTGAATTAAAATGGATTATTAATTTGAGTATTTTAATTATTACTTAATTGCAGACAGCAAGATCGATTAATAATACATCATCAGATCTCCATTTCACTTTTCCTTTTATATCGTAAAAGGGCTTTTCTTCACCATTACAATCTTTTACAGATTTGACTTTTATCGCATCATCTTTAATTTCAGTAACTGCAAATGCCAGACCTTTACTTTTTGGATTGATTTTGCCCTGTGCATCTAAGATTAGATTGCATGTTTTAAGCTGTACAAACTGTTTTTTGATATAATTATTCCAGGTTGAAAATGTATAATTGAGGTCAGTTTTCCTGACTTTTTTCTTTTGCTTGTTGATGTATATCATCAAATAATTGTTGTCTGCATTTACATTTTCACAATCAAAATCAAAAGAGGCAAAATCATAATTAGGAATTACTTTTCTGGCTACTATTTTTTTAGGCATTGTCAGGGTAAAGTAAGTCATGTCTTCATTTAGTACTATTTCACCAAAGCTGCTGTCATCTTCGTTTAAGATAGTGAGCCTGTCGTTAATATCCATTGTAAAAGATACGATGCCGCTGCCTCTTATTTTATCTTCAGTGTAGGAGCTAAAAGTTTCATCTTCCCATACTAAAGCCTCACTTTCCTGACAAGCGGATCCATCACCAGTTGGAATTTCATGTGAAGTTTCGCCTGAAACAATAGTATCATTTGATTCAGAATCTGGCGTTATTTCATTGCGAGGTGTTTCTTTACAGCCCATCAGTAAAATAACGGTTAAGGAATAAATAAAAATTCTTTTTTTCATAGTTTTTATCCTGTAGTTGTTCGACTTCATCATTTAGGTTTAGAAGGAATTATTTTTTATAAAAAGTGGTAAATTTTTGTTTATCGACAGACTTTCCAACCGAATTCCCAAAAAAAAGACTGTCTGGCTGTAAAGCAGTTGCAATAACATTTTCGCTCTCTTTCAATGGCTTATAGGAAGCCGTTATTTGATTGTTTTTTTTCTCAATTGTTATCTCATTTATCGGGATTCCTTTTATTTTATGATGGAGATTATCCATTTCTACACTATAAAAAGAGCTGTTTTGATAAGAGACATAAATCTTGTAACGAAAAACATCACGGTTGTCTACGTCATAACTTTTACCATGATAATAAGCAGTAGTTATTCGATTTCCGCTATTCAGGAGCATTTCAACATTGACTATTATGTCTTTCGTAACAGCCGGATCTCCTTTTACACTAAAGGCAGGTTCTTTAGGAGTGCAACTGATAAACAAAAACAGCAGAAACACGCAGTTTGCTTTTGCATTTGCAAAAAAATTGTAGCGCGGGGTTATTTTTATTTTCATTTTACAATAATTAAATTTATGTCTGATAAGCCGTTACCATTGCGGTTGACCTTCATTTTTTGTTTCCAGGGGTACAAAAACATAATACTCCTTATAATATCCGGTGTAATATTTATCATCAAATTTCCCTCTTCCATCAATAGTTGACTTGACAATTATCAAAGTGTCTTTTTCTACATAACCGTATTTGTATTCGAACAGTTTTCGCGGGGTTACCCTTCTCTGTATTATTATTTTAGGCTCACTGATTTTATAATAGCCCTGGAAAAGCGTACTACTTTGTTTGTCAAAATCCCTGTTGACAACATTTTGATACTGTTTTCCCGTTTTTATTTCATTGGAAAGATCCACTGTCAAATTACATTGTCCGGTTTTATAAAATTTATAAAAAATATGATTTTCAGGTTGTTTCACTGTACCTCCGTTTTGATCTGTCCAGATGTGGTCTAAAACATAAACGCCATCTGTTCGCAAAGCAGAAGAAGTGTCAAGATGAAAGGACTTATTATAAAAGGGATAATCTTCTTTTTGATAGATTTTTGGTGAACATGACGAAAATATTAACAACAATATCATCAGCACAATGCAATAAGGCACTTTGAGAAAATTTTGATCTTGTGATTCAAGATTAAAAGGGCTGACTTCACATTCCATTGCAATTTTTTTCATCATTTGATAATTATAAATATACACAAAATATTAATTTACAGGATGGTGACTTTTTGATAAGTGCTGTAATATTTAAAAAAAAATGGGTTTTGAACACGATTTTAATTGAATTAAGTTCTGAATCAAACAGGCTGAACAGCAGTCAGCTATTAATAAAAAAGCTTATTTTTGTATCATCTAATTCTCTCACATGAAACGTTCCGGAACAGCAGATCTGCCATTGCATTATGGACATGTACCTTTGTGGCTTGCAGAACGCATGTCGAAACTTGGTTTTGCGATTGTAGAAACTATTGCAATGGAATTCTCCACATCTGAGGTAATCAGCAAGCTGAGCAATCCTTTCTGGTTTCAGAGTTTTGGTGCCGTGATGGGAATGGACTGGCATTCATCGGGAATCACGACCTCTGTACTTGGTGCCTTGAAAAAATCGGTCAATCCGCATTCAAAGGAACTGGGAATTTACATCTGCGGAGGCAAAGGCAAACATTCCATGCTCACACCAAATGAACTCTTATTTGTAGGCGAAAAAACAGGTCTCGACGGCAATAATCTGGCAAATTACAGCAGGTTAACTGCCAAAGTGGATAATACGGCAATTCAGGACGGATTTCAATTGTATCAGCATAATTTTATTGTAGACAACAAAGGGCAGTGGGCTGTTATTCAGCAGGGAATGAATCCTAATTCCCAAACGGCGAGAAGATATCATTGGCACTCACAGGATCTGCAGTCTTTTATCAATGAACCGCACACTTTTATCTATGGTGAAAATCAGGGTACTATATTAAATCTTACAGCAGGAAACGCTACGAAATCAAGGGATGGAATTTTGGAACTCTCCAGGGAATCCCCAACAAAAATCATGAAAGAAATGCAGCATCTTTCCATGCCCGCCCATCATGATGTGCGAATGGAAAATGTCAATATGAAAAGGCTGGGTGCCATGCTTTGGGCAACTCATGAAAATAAGCCGGAAAATTTCGAAGAACTTTTACTACTTAAGGGAATGGGACCAAGAGCACTGCAATCACTGGCCTTGGTTAGCGAGGTAATTTACGGCACACCAACCCGATTTGAAGATCCGGCACGTTTTTCATTCGCGCACGGAGGTAAAGACGGACATCCTTTTCCTGTTCCGGTAAAAATTTATGATGAGACGATCGATACATTGCAAAGAGCTATTCATCGTGCTAAAATTGGCAACAGTGATAAAATAAACGCCATTCAGAAACTATCTGAAATTTCAAGAAAAGCAGAGGAAAGTTTTACGCCCAATTCTAACTTTGAGGCGTTACTGCAAAAGGAAAGAAGCGAATCACACCTTTATGGCGGAAAAACTGTATTTGGAGATGCAAAGCCTGTTACAACCAAGCCTGTAAATCCCGATAATCAATTGAAATTGTTTTAATTAAAATGTATGGACTGCCCAATTGTTATCCTTAGTGGTATATGAAAGCGGCGTATTATTCTTTATATTTGATAAACTGAAAATAAAAGCCATGAAAGATCTGATACAGCAATTTGAAAAAGATTTAAGAGCACATCTTGAAAATACATATAATGCTTCTTTGGAAGGAGATGAGGTTAAAAAAATAAATGCAGCCGAAAAAACAGTGTATGATTTCGTTGACCATTACTTACTAGAATCGGATTTAATAGCCGTAGAAGTTGAATTGCCTGCCCAGCGTGTTTTAGAGGAATTTCTAAAATCAAAAATAAAATAAAAGCTGTGCAGGTCAGGGACATTTACACAGCTTTTTATAGAAACACTTAAAGCTATTTGAGTTATTCCGAAGAAAGGATAGCAATCTCCAACGCCTCAATTGCATTTTCAAGTGTAATAGTAAGTTCGTGATCCTTATTTTCTATTTTCTGAATCAGGTCTGACATAATCAACTGAACACATTTACCATAGACTTCAGCTTTGGTCTTGTGGATTTCAAAAGTACCGGAAATCATTTCATCAACATCATAGGCAATTCCGCTGCAATAGGTCAGTTCCTTATCAACAGCTCCCACATTTTTCCCTTCATTTATAGGCTCTGTATCGGTAATTTCCCAGCCCGGAAGACTTTTCAGCTGCTCCTTCGTTTGATTGTTTACCAAAGCTTTCACGCTTCCTTTCATTGGCATCCAGCCTTCAATTTCAACTCTCACCAGATCATAAACCAGATTGATAGTTGTCTGCTCAAACAAACCAGGACCTGAAAAAGCATGGTAATAACTCGCAATCAGTCCGTCGTTATAGGATACCATTGATGACACGCGATCATGCTGTTGCTCATTACGATGCGTTGAAGTACCGTAAACCTTACTGTATTTTTGTCCGCTTAAGGCATTCACAATATCAAAAAAATGTACGCCATGCTCAACAAAAATACCGCCGGACATTGCTTCATCCCAAAACCAGTGATCGGCAGGCAAGGAGGCATCCTGCGCATAATTGTTTACCACTGCATGCCTGAGTTTGCCAAGCACACCGCTTTTACCTAATTTCATAAAATTCTGAATGATCGGATTGTATCGAATCATGTGATTTACCGTAATAGCCATTCCGGTTTCTTTTTGTGTTTCCAGAATTTTACGGGCACTTTCCTCGGTAATGGCTGCCGGTTTTTCAAGCAGTACATGTTTACCGGCTTTCATCGCAGCACAAGCCATTTCAGCATGCAGGCCCGGCGGTGTTACGATACTTACAATATCAATTTCGGGATCATTAATCATATCTTCCCAGTTTTGGTACTTTATGCCGTTCGCTGTGTCGGTAGAATGGCTTCCGGAATCCGCAATTGCAGCTACTTCAACATTTTCCAGCTGCGCCCACCAATCATGCAGAAACCTGCCAAATCCTCCATATCCAATTATTCCAATTTTATACTTTTTCATGTTTTTTACTATTTTTATTTATTTGTATACGTTTTTTATAGTCTTTATTTATTGCAGACTACCGTATTACATAAATTTACTATTAATTTTCAGCATTTTCAAATTAACTTATCATAAGTTGCGAGTGCTGTTTTTCAAAGAAATATCTAATGGAAAATGGTAATCATCAATCAGGATATTTCGTGAATTAAAAGAGGAGTCTTCGAATTTTTTTCAGGAGCCGTTTCCTGCTGTACGCTGTATCTTTTATGCCGAACCCCGGCATAAAAGGATGCCGCTTCCATCAGGGCTAGGGCAATCGTTTTCATAAAAACATCTATTTTAAAGAAATAGTATTAATTATGGCTTTATAAATCCAAACGATTCTTAATCTTAATCAGAGAAATTCCTGCAATAGGGTAGCGGGAAATTTTTAGGTACTCAATAATTCAACCTTAACATTTTTCAATTCTTGCAAAATCTTCCTCACATGACTTATTTCATTTGCCTGTAAATCCTTTTTCGGAATAATTATCGCCGATAAACTATTTTGATAAATCAAAAACCACTTTGGCTTTTCTACTATTTTAAACATTTTTTTCCATTTGACTTCCATATAAAAAGATTCGCCATGAACCTTTATTTCTTTAGGAAGGATATCCATTTCCAAAGTCTGGCAAATATGGTTACTGGAGTAATAAACAGTACGGATTGTTGTAAAAATTACAATGGGCTGCGCCACAATAATCAAAGCCAGAGTTATATACTGATAAATAATTGGTTCCGGAAGAGCAATAATATTTAGATAATAGAACGTTATCCAAACTAAAATAAGAAGTGCAATTCCTAAAAGAAACTTCATTATGGGGCGTTGGTATGCTAATCCATAAAGCAGCTTAACATATTCCTTAAAGGTAACTTTTGTCCTGATTTTCATGTGGTATTTTTATTTTACGTGATTCACCCGTATTTGAGAATTATACCCGTATTTTGGGGTTTTAACTAAAATACGAATTAAAAAATTAATTTCACTATTGCTCACAATGAAAAAATCTGCTTTTTGACAGGTATGTTTCTGGATTTTTCTACTTCTTACTTTACCAATAGGAATCTTAAACTTGACTGGTAAACCTCAGGGAAATAAGCCAATGTCATTAAATTAAGAAATTTTCAGTCGTCACTTCGAGTGATTTTTAATAATAATGCAATAGCTTTATGATTAAAAATTGTATCGAGAAGCTTTTTACCACTACGGTTCTCGATACATTTTGTTTAAAAAAAGCTATTGCATTTTTAAAACAAAATACTCGAACTGACGATAATCTCACTTAACTTAATTAGATTAGGTAATAAACTTCCGCCAACGGAAATTACTTTTTAATCAGACTGTAATTGCCTTAAATTCACAATTTGTCTGTTCCATGAAAAAAAGTTCCGAATTTTTCTGTCAGCATTTTATAGGAAGCCTGGCTGACAGCAGTATATACATAAGAGTCCCAGCCGAGGTCGAAAAAAATGATTCTCTTTTTTAAGGGTTGTAAGTCCTTATCAATGGTTTTTAAAAGAGCAATTACAAATTCAGGATCATTTTGTTTTTTTTCGCCAATAGCTTTTCTTAATTCATTTGTGTTCGTCCATGAAGATTTGATTTGAAGTTTGTTTTCCAGGAAATGTTCAATCTCTCTTTCATTTTCTTCTCCACGCCAGTCGGTTATTGTTACTTTTTGTTTGCTGTCACCAAAAATATAAAATACTTCTATAGGTTTGAGTTGCTCTAATTCGAAGTTGTCATAACCAACTAAAAGGGATTTATTTGAAGAAATAAACCGTTTTTTATTGTTCTGATATTCATTGAAAAAGGTTACAAATTCTGCAGCAAAATCAGGGAATAAATGATGTCCGGCATTATTGAGTTCTTCTTTCTTTGTTTTATTCGAAATAGCATCTCCGTTACTTTTCTTCTGCTCTTTTTTGTCATCCCATATAATTTTTACAATTTTAAACGGAAGTAAAATGAACTGTAAAAGCAAGCTGAACGGGAACATAATGATTTCTAAAATTCTTTTTATCATTTCTTTGTATCAGGTATTACAATTATTAGTTTTTTAATCTCCTCCGCAGCCACCGCAGCCACTGCATCCGCTACAGCCACTATCACCTCCGCATCCGCTATCAAAACTGGAAGAAAAATCATCAAAACCTGATCCGCAGCCGCTGCAGCCGGTTCCTCCGTCAACCGAATGATTTTTATTAATTGCTATGCCTAAATCGGTATCGATTTGTTGTAATAATTCATAATCAACATTTATGAGTATAAATATATTGGCTCCAATTATCTTAATGAGTTCAATTGCTTTCTGATTTTCAATATCATTCAGGCTTGAAAGTTCGTTGCCTAGATTTTGAATTTCGTCCTTAACCTTTCTCTTTAATTCAATTCCGTACTTGGTAAGGCTGTAGCCATAAAATAGTTTTTGAAAAATGTTTTGAGAAAAGCATTTTTGGAGTTCTGGAGTCGTAATGATATCATTTTTTAAATCGGATAATGTCCTGGATTTCTGATAACCAATTTTAACCAAATTTCTAAACAATATTTCAATTGAATTATCTTTCTCAAATACCGATAGAAATATTCTTTCATGATTTAATGAAGTGTAACTGTTGAAATTCGGTCCAATTGCAACATATTTATAAACTCTTATTTGTTGTCTGATATGAGGCTGTCTGCTTACTTCAAAAATTTTTAAAACCTGTTTTAGTAATAAATCAATGAAAGTTATTTTTAAGAGTTCCTGATGTGTAACATTTTCTTTAGTCAATACTAATATTTCAGCAGGAGTCAGTTCTGACAAGTATTTCATTTAAATGGTTTTTTTATTATCCAGTTTCTTTCAAGGTTTACTCTTTGAAAATTAATTTCAGAAAATCTTATTTCATTTGATGGCCAAATATCCTTTGGAACTTCAGATTTGAAAACTTCTGTATATAATTCTTTTGTTTTCTCATACCAATTTGTAAACTTTTCTTTTTCGTGATCTCCGCCTTTTGTTGGTCCGTGATGAATATTTCTTTTGATTGTGTTTTTGCAAAAATCTTCCCAATAGGACTGAGTATAAAGTAAATGCAAATGCCAAACCTGATCCACCTGATCTGATGGAGTTAATGGATGATTGGCAAGGGTCAGCAGGAAAATAAACTTTTTGTATTCTGAAATCGTTCGGGTTGCATATTCAATTGTCCAGCCATTTTCTCTTGCAAGACGGTCTGTAAAACTTAATGAAATTTCAGGATCGTCCAGTTCAAATTTTTTAATTTTGTCCCACAATTTTAATTGTTCGTGATTCATTTTCGGGCTTAAGAATATGGTCTTTATATGATAATAAAAATAACGATTAGTTTAGGCATAAGCAGAGTGCCACCGATTACTATTTCAAATGTAATTAATTTTTCAGCTAACCGGATTAGAATTTTGCACAAAATAAAATGCGCGAAGTCACTAAAAGACATTCACGCATTATGGAACATTTCTATAAAATTTTTTGAATCTATTGCTCGGATAATTCAACTTCGGTGTGAAGTACGCAAACCCAATTATTGTTTTCTTTGTTCCATGTAGAAGTGCAGGCACATTTTACAGGAGCTTTTTGTTTATCATCTGCAATTCCTAATTCTATCAGATAGGCTATTACAGCTCCAGTTTCGCCAATTAATTGCGTTTCTACATCAGAAATATTCAGTACTTTTATTTTATCGCCTTCACCAGATTCAAACATCTTTTTAAAATTGGCTTCATTGACATTTCGAACACCATTTTTACCAGCAATAATGCAAGGAAAACGAGTAAGGTTTTTTACCGTTTCATAATCGTGATTTTCCATTCCCTGCCAATATTTTTTTTCCAGTTCAATAATTTGCGTTTCCATAATCCTATTATTAGTTAAACAATTACATAAAGTTCAAACTAATATTAAAAAGCAGGAAGATTTTTAACATATATTTAATTGGTTTTTAATGATGTAGTGTCAATTTGATGTACTCTAAAGTTCAATTCTTATTGATATTGTTAAGCAGTAAATAACTGCTGATTCAGAAAATTTCACTTATGATATTTTTACTTTTTTACCTGTGCTTTCAATCCAAAAGGAATTTTCAAATCGCCGGAATCGTACATATTAATGTAAATGTCGATAGTGTCTTTACTTCCAATTTCGGTTAGTCTGAAGCGGTCTAACATGCCCATGTTGTCTATAAATCCGTTCGGCGTTTTAAAAGCGCAGCAGCTTCCTGAACGGAAATACATCATTTTTTTATCGTTGGGACCAAATAAGGCATTTAGAAATCTTCGTTCGTTCAAAGGACCGTTTTTATCATGTACACCGCCCACCTTCACCGGATTCGATTTATCGTAACCGTAGGTTTTATCGTCGCTCATTTCAGTTAATAAAAACGTATTGTTATCAATAAATTCGACAGGTTTTGTCCTGGTATCACCAATTCCCTTATCCTCGGATACGTTGGATCTTTTTGTTGAACACGCCAGTGTTAAAAGTACGGCAAGCAGCATTAGTTTTTTCATATTAGATAGAGTGTTTAGTTACAAATTTTGCTAACATTGAGTAAATCTGCACATCAGGTTCGTTAATGTGCTATTAATATTTTCTTTCGAAAGAGTTCCCATTAAAACTATATACACCATTTTCTCCGCCAAACCACAATTCACCTTTTTTGCTGTTGTAAATAGTCCAAATGTGTTTGCTTTCAAGGCCATCTTCCTTAGTGAAATTTTTCACCGAATTACCATCATATCTCCATACGCCGGATCCTAAGGTCCCAAACCAAATGTTTCCTGCAGTATCTTCTCCAACAGCAAAAACTTTTTCAAGAGAATTGCCTTTTGTGTGCTCTTTCTTCAACTTGTGTTCTTGGGTGAAATTTACTACTTTTTTTCCATCATATTTCAAAACGCCCATTCCATTATTGCCAATCCAAAGATTTCCTTTTCTGTCTTCAATTATGCTTCTAACATGCAAATAATCCTTTACTGCGTTCAGCCCAAGATATTTATTATCCAATATCTTAAAATCGGAACCATTATATCCTATTACTGCGCCGTAACATCCAAACCAAATAGTTCCATTTTTACCTTTGACAAAAGGTGTTGAAATGTAATATTTAAATCCGTCTTCAGGTTTAGGTACAACAGGAAACAGGCGATAGGAAAGCTTTTGTCCATCATATTGATACACACCGGGATATTTTTCAAGTTTATTGTAACCCTCAATTTGATCGCCTTTAAACCAAAGGTCATTTCTATTTGACTTCCATTCGTTTTTTGAATCGTAATTTCGTTTCTTGTAAATAGTCATTTTGTTTCCATCATAAGTACTCAATCCTCGGCCGCATTCAAACCAAATTAGGCCATTTCTATCTTCATAGATATTCCTTACCTGATTGTCACTTAATCCGTTTTTTGTGGTGAAATACCGGAGCTTTCCATTATGAAGTAAACAAACGCCTTCGCTGTAACTGCCAAACCAAATATTTCCCTTACTATCTTCTAAAATTGAACGAACGCCGGTTGTGTATTTTAATCGTAGGGCACTTTGCTTGTTGCAGGAAATGGTTAGAACAATTAAAAATGTACAGCAAAAAATAAATATGTTTTTCCATTTTAATTTTACTCTCATTCTGATTATATTTTTTTATGAAGTACAACGTATAACACCTGTACTTTTTTAAATAAATATAATGTATTTGTCTTTATTATGATGAAAAGAAATTTTGAAAAAAATCAGGAGACTTTTGAGAGATTGAGGATTATAATGACATATAAAAAAATTGCGCAAAGTCAGTGACATTTGCGGAGCTTTTTTAAGAATACTTCTTAGAAAGATAGCGATCTAATTTTCAATCCAACTATGGAATTTGATATTGTTCCAGCCGTAAATAGAAATACTGACACCAGAATTTTTTTCAATATTTTCTGCAGAATAATTGTTTAAGATAATTGCCAGTTTGTTAAATTCCTGAGCATCCTTATATTTAAAAAACCGGGTAGCATGATTGACCCAATTTCCACTAGTTGTTTCAGGATAAGGAATTCTTCCTTCGCCCTCGAACTCAAATTCTGTAAAATCCGGGTTTTGCTTTATCAACGCATAAAAATCATTATAAATTTGCGTATTATTTTTATTGGTTCCGCACAGGTAGGCAAATGAATTTGTCGGAATTCTAAAAGTTTTGTTGTATAACGAGGTTGTGAAGTGCTTTTCAATGAGTGTAATAGCTATTTTTTGAGCATTAATATCTATCGAGTACTGATCAATTTTGTCTCCGTTTATAAACGTAATTTTATCTGTGCTTTCCGGTAAGTTGATGTAGGAGATTGCAGGCCCAATTGCAGTAAAACAAATACCTGATTCTGCTATTTTGTCGAATCGCACGATTAGTTCGTTTCCTTTTGCAAATACAGTGGTACTTATACCATAATTAATGCATGGAAATTCTTCTTCGGTAATTAGTTTTAATTTTAAAACAGACGGTTTTAAGGCATCTGTACCAGCATATACTTCCTCTGGCATAAAATGAATAGCCGGAACATTAGAATTTTTGGTAATGTACTCACGATAGTCAGAGCTATTGTTATTGTCATCAGAACTGCAGGCATTAAAAATAAATCCAATCAGAATCAGTAATGTAATTTTTTTCATAACAGCTGTTTTATTTACATAGATGAATTTTTTTACAAAAGGTTGCGTAATGGCTAATGTGTCTTTTTAAAATTGAAAATATAATTTTCTTAATGGCCTGATTTGATTATAAATCATTTAATCAGGTTATTGAGAGGCAGCACTCAAAGGTATTTGAAGCTTTACATAAGGAAGTCTTCGCAAAGCAGGGACATTTAATTTTGTAACTTATATTTTTGTTATTATTATTTTACAAAAATGGATTTGGCCTGGGCATTTTTTGTTCCATCTGTTAGGTTTTTCGCAACACCATTTATCCATAATTTCGCTACATCCCTGTCTAAATCATTTTTTTCATATCCAACTATATAAATATTATTGTTATGTACAAACACTGAGTTAGCAATAGCATGATTTTTTCCATCTGTAATATTTTGTGCTTTGCCATTTATCCATAATTTCGCAACGCACACTCCGTTAATGTATTCATAGCCAACTATATATCTGTTTTTGTTGTATACAAATATAGAAAACGCATAAGTATTATTAGGACTATCAGAAAGATTTTGTCCCTTTCCGTTTACCCATAATTTTGCAATGTATCTATTGTTTACTATTTCATATCCGACCGTATAAATAGTACCATTGTCAACATACATAGATAGTGCAAAAGCATTATTAGTACCATCTGTAAGATATTTTTGGGTTCCATTTTTCCAAGTCGTCGCTCTGTATTTTTTTCCATTTTCCCCAACTTTATCATGTCTATCATTTCCGGTTTTTTCGTATCCACAAATGTAAACATCACCCTTGTCAACAAAAATTGTATTTCCAGTATCATTATTTTTTCCATCAGTTATATCTGTACCAACTCCGTTCTTCCAAACTTTTATATTGTAAGGCTTACTATTCAAAAGATTATCATTAAAACGTTCCCCTAAAACATAAACATTATTATCTTCTACAAAGACAGAATTGATATGAGCAGTTTTTTTACCGTCTGTCAATTTTTCTATTTTTCCGTTTTTCCAAATAGCTGCAATAGCATTTTCATGAGGTTTAATGTATCCTGCGACATAAACATCTTTATTATTTACAAAAACAGTTTCTGCATCTGAATATTCTTCTTTGTTTTCCAGGCTGATATCTTCTCCGTTTTTCCATAATTTTACTACATGTTTCATGCCTACTTCATCAGCCATTTCTTCTATTGAACTCTCAAACTTACTATCATTGTATTCATATCCTGCAATATAGATATTGACTTCTTTTTTATTATTTTCCACAAAATTTTTATTTGTTTTACAAGAGAGAAATAAACTTGTTAAAAAAACAGGTAATATAATTTGACTTAGGTATTTCATAAAGTTGGAATTCATTTTTTGTTTTTATCTATTTTTTTAATACTTCTCCTTTCGCTAGCGCGAGTGTCCTGCTCGTGAACGCAATCAAAATCAATTGATGTCAATTTCTAAAACAGTTTGATCATTATCACCATAATTTCTAGCAGAGCTATATTTCCAATCCACCGGATTACTTACAAAACCTGTTTCAAGTGGATTGTTATGAATATAATTTAATTTTTGTTCAAAAACCTTCAATGACCAAATTTCAATAGGTTTATTGTTTTGCTGCCAGAATTGTCTGTTTTTCACATTACTGTTTTTCTTTCCGGCTCTCTCGAACATCCAAAGCATCCATTCTTTTCGGCTTTCTTGTTGGTTTTCTTCGATTGTCTTGAGCATTTTTCTTGATGTAAATCCTTTAAAGTCTCTTATTATACCAGAAGGATCTCCATTTTCGGATCTAAAAATTAAATGGATATGGCTGGGCATAATACAATATCCATATATTTCCATTCCTTTATTTTTTCGGCAGTAATCTAATGATTCAACTATATTTTGGAAATACTCATCTCTTGTAAATACATCTATCCAATAGACAGTAGCAAAACTGATAAAGTAAGCTCCGGTCTTGTCTCCAAATTTGTATTTTCTGCTCATTATTATATTTTGAGCTAATGTAAGAAATACTTTGCGTTCCGAGCAAGATACTCGCTTCTACATATTAATTTTTCAGCATTTTGCTGGCGCGAGCATCTTGCTCGTGCAATTATGGTCTTTCTATATTTTAAACGTTGTAATTAAATATTGATTTGTATTGTGTTCACGAGCGGGACGCTCGCGCCAGCGTAGGGGCAATCACAAAAGCAACAATTTTTTTTCAAATAAATTTTCTTTCATTTTTGCTGGCGCGAGCATCTTGCTCGTGCAATTATGGTCTTTCTATTTTAAAACTTTGTAATTAAATATTGATTTGGATTGTGTTCACGAGCGGGACGCTCGCGCCAGCGTGGGGTAAACTAATCTGTTTTATATTTAAACACACTTCCTTCATTTGCATTATATTTTGGATTAAGCGTTTTAAGTCTGTTTTTTAATTTTTCGTAATAAGGTAACCATTCATCGGGATCATCATAAAAAATTTTATCCACATAACTTAACTTTTCATTAAAATTTGAATCATTACATAATTTAGAAATTATAATTCCTCTAAATAAGTTTTTTGCATCACCAGAAATAATTTCACTCCAATATTTTTCTTCCGTAATTAGTTGATCCACTTTGGCTAATATATTTGGTAAAAAACTGTAATGCTCAAGAAATGGAAAACCATCAATTAGTATATAGTTTTCCAACCATTTAGAAAACTCCTCAAATTCATCTTCATTTTTGAAATTATAATATCGATATTTTCTTGAAAATAAATCAAGAAAAAAAGAATCTTTTATAGTAGTTAAATAATTTTCTTTTTTCTGATAAGTCAATAAATTTATGTTTGGAATACCAACTTCTAAAATTATCTCTTCAATTTCATTTATAGAAATTAAAAATCCTGACACATAAATATCACCTACATCCATAAAATTAAAATAGATACTGTGAATACTGTCTTCTTTCTCTAAAAAATATTCAATATCATCTGAACCTACATTTTTAATGTTAAAATCTTTACTTCCCAGAATACTTTTAAGGTTAGTAATAATAATCTCTTTTCTTATTTTTTTTGATAACATAAATTAATTTATTAGTAAAAGACCTCGCAAAGTTCCCCTATGCGTTCATTTCAATACTGTGCAAATGTTTATGACTTTTCGCAATTAAACTAAAATTAATATAGATTATATTTTGTAAATGATCTAGCCGTTAAAGTTTGGTCACGAATTACGTATCCTTCTTTCATTTTAAGTTTTTTTATAAATATAATGCATTTGTGTTTATTCCCCGTTTAAAAACTTTTTGTAAAAAGTCGGGAGACTTTTGAGAGATTTATGATTGTAATAGCATTAAAAAAATTGCGCAAAGTTAGAGACATTTGCGCAGCTTTTCATAAGAACACTTCGTAGAGCAGGGGTACCTGTTATTTATGAAAACAGAATAAAGCGTTTGCAACGCGGCTTTTCAGATAGATTGCCTATAATAAGGTTTATAAGAAACTTTTGTTTTAATAGCCGCGTTACAAACGCTACAATATATCTTTTAATTTATGTAGGTACTCGTTGCAAACGAGCACCAGAGGAGACACTTCGTAGAGCGGGGGAAAAATATCGCTAGATAAACTATTAATGATTTGAAATGGTCATTTTGGAAGGTTGACTTTCATTTTCGATTTCCTTTGCAATTTTCAAATATTTTATAATGTCTTCTTCTTTCCAATCTTTTTTTTGAAGATCTAAATATTCATCTAAAGCACTATCGAAATTATTTTCAAAATCAGTCAATTTTAAAGAAAACCCCATGTCTATTTGATAATTTAAAAAACCGACATAATCACCTAACCGACAAATAAGATAACAGTTTTGTTTTTTATCTTCAATCGTTTTTAAAAGACTAACTGTTTTATTAAATCCATAAACCAATTTAAAATTTTCTACAACTTGCATAGAATTCGTTACTATTCCATGTTTTATATTATCAGCTGTAATAATTCTGTTAACTTTGAAATCTAACATAATAATTTATTTTTAAATGTTTAACCAATTACTTTTCATTTGCGAACTATTTGTGAAGCATTATGTTACAAAATAAGATTTTATTTTTAATAATATAGAAACAATTTTTTATAAATATTGCAGACGACTTTTAGTTTCTAGAATATATAATAAATAAAATTCACCAAATCAAATAAAAAGTATATTCTTTGGGCAATACACTCCATTTGAAAAGTGTTTAAAATTTCTAATTCATTTATTTTTTTCTCGATTGTGCTTTTTAAACAATAGTTTATATTTGTGAGAAATTATTCAAAATAATATGTGGAAAAAAACATGGAATGATCCTGTTGGAAGTAAATTAATTTCGGTTGGTCTTGGAACAATAATTGCATTTTTATTAGCTTTTATTTATAGTAGATATACTAATGAAACTTTTGAGGTAGTTTTTGAGAAAATTGTTTTTTATAAAGTTGAAATCGAACTATATATAGCAATATTAATAATATTTGGATTTTTTATTACACAAGCAATTATAAGAAAAATCATTAAATTTTTTAAAGATGGAAGACCTGAAAGGATAGACCCAATTCAAAAATCTAATCAATTAAAAATAGATGATTTCATAAAAAGAAATAACATAAAAAGATACTCTGATGGCTTTACATGTAGATATATAACTCAAAAGAGTAAGTATGATATATTACCATTTGTGCATACTTTGAGTTTTTTTTGTGATTTACATGATACTCCATTAAAACTTTTTGGAGATAGATGTCCAGACTCTTCCTGTAAAAATAACAAACGAACTGTTAATAAACATATAGAAAAAAATAACATAGAATCTTATGTATTAAATGATTGGTATTCAATTGATTTTGACTGATTGAATTAGCTCTAAAGTGGAGCGATTAAAGTTATTTATCATTATTAGTTTCTTTTTCTTCATTATGTTTCTAATCTAAAACTTCAATAGCTCAGAATTCAGTTATGTCCCCGTAAAGGAAATCAGAAATAATTGTTTTTAATTTGTGAAAATGTCAAAATAAATTTAACAATACTAAATTAAATCATTTTTTAAATCTATATAATTTCATGCTGAACTATTTTCAATATATTGGGATTAGTTAATTTTACCTAATTTATTCCTTATAAAACCTAAACCCCTAGCCCTGATAGAAGCGACATCCTTTTGTGCCGGGGTTTGGTACAAAAGATAAAGCGGATAGCAGGAACCAGCTCCATAAAAAAAAAATTGTTGCAAAACCTAATTCTTACAGCACTCGAAAAAATAATTAATTAATTATTTAATTAATGGGTAAGGATATTTCCCTGCTCATTATTATATTTTGGGTTTATAAAAAGGAAACTTTACACTGTCTTATTTTGCTGGCTTTGTATTACACTTGCAGATTGAGAGGCACAAATAAGTCCGGCAGCCATCATGATGACATCTTTTATTACCAGACGTCCTGCGCCCGATAAAAAGGGGAAACCAAAATTTGGTGTTGGGAAATCGCCGCCCAGGTTTGGAACATACACTTCGGGAGCGGTAATTAAAAAAGTCAATGTCACTAATGACATAATAAAAGTCAGTAGTCCGCCGATCATTCCGGGTTTAGGAAACCAAATTCCTAATAAGGTCAGGATTCCTATTATGACAATGACTGTCCCTAAACCATAAGCAAAAATATACGTGCCATTTTCTTTGTGCCAGTCAATGTTTTTCTGCACTGTGCTTCCTTCGGCATTTTTAAATTTGTTGTATTCCGGTGCTTCTTTATGGTATAAAAAAGACATAAAAGGACTGTTGGCTACAAACGGAACAATGCCGTCAGCTTCATATTGAAAAGCTTTAAGTCCGCCAATCCATACCATTACGATGCATATTGCTATTCTTGCCAGATTTATAAAATGGGACTGGCTATTTGCTAAAATTGTAATTATTTTATTCATGTGGTTATATTGTTAAGAGGTTAAATTCTAAGGTTTTATTTGTAGATGCAATGTATAAATTTTTACTGTAAATCGTGAAAAGGGTTAATTTACAATACTATAAAATGCTTAAAAAAGTACTGCAAAACCTAAGTCTCACAGCACTTTCGAACAAATCAATAATTAATTAAATACGTAAAGGTTATTCGTTTATGACATCGCCTTCCTTAATTTCTTCGCTGGCGATTTTCACCAGTCTGTCTTTGCGGTTCAAATCACCGAATATTTCGATTTTATCTTCTATTTCCCTTCCTTTTTTTACATCTACTCTTGTGGCTTTGTGGTTAAGTACTTTAATCACAAACAAACCTTCGGCAGAACTCACCAAAGCCGATTTTGGCACTACAAATGTGCTGTCTTTTGCGTTAAGCGGCAATAGCACTTCGGCTACCATTCCAGGTAATAAATTTCTTTTGGTGTTGTGAACGTCCATTTCGACACGTTCAGAACGCAGTTTCAAATCTAAAGCGCCGGACATTCTTGTGATTGTCGCTTTAAAAGTTTCTGGCAATGATTTTACGTTGAAACTCATTTCGTCGCCATTGTGTAAATATCCGGTGTACAATTCGGGAACTGAAACCGCCAGACGCAATTTGTTTTGCTGCTGAATCGTCAATAATGGCGAACTTGAAGTTGGGCCCACAAAGGTTCCTAAATTCACGTTTCTGGATGCCACAACACCATCAAAAGGCGCACGGATTTCAAGATAACCTCTCATGATCGAAACTTCTTTATGTGCTGCCACGGCTGCCTGATATTGTGCGTAATCAGAATTTTTCTTTCCGCTTGCCATTTCCAGATCGTTTTTAGAAATCGTTCCTTCGACCTTGCTCGTTTCGTACAAGCGGTTGTAGGTGCTTTTGCTGGTGGCATAAATCGCTTCCATCGATCTTAATCTTGATTGGGCTGCAGCCAGCTGTGAACTGATTTCCGGCGCTTCCAAAACAATCAAAAGCTGTCCTTTGGTTACTTTCGAACCAATATCTACTTTTAAAGTTTTGACAAAACTGCTCACTTTGGCATACAGATCCACTTGCTGAAAACCGGTTAACTCGGCCGGCAAACGCAATTCAGTAGTCAGTTTTTCTTTTTCTAAAAGAAAGGTTTCTGTTTTAGGCTCGATTGCTGCCGTAACCACTTCTTCTTTCTTATTATTACAACTGGTTAGAAGAAATACAGCAACAAAAAATAATGCGGTTGGTTGTATAATTTTATTTTTCATTTTCTGGTTTTATATTATTAATGTCTTGTTTAATAAAAAGCGGAAAGGATAAAAGTGTATCGAATTTTTTCACCACGATTGGACTTTCAACTTTATAACTTTATAACTTTCAAACTTTCGACTTATTTATTGATGAGATATAATGGATGCTTTCTTTGTCTTCGGGATCTAGAGAAACAGATTGTGTTGTTGTTTTTTCCTGCGCCCAGGCAAAAATTAACGGCAGGATTAATAATACGGCAAAGGTCGAAAATAATAATCCGCCAATAACGGCTCTTCCCAACGGAGAAACCTGATCACCTCCTTCGCCATGACCAATCGCCATAGGTAACATTCCCGCAATCATCGCAACCGAAGTCATGATAATCGGACGAAGACGCAGTGCCGCAGCTTCACGAGCCGACTCTAAGGCGTTTCCGTTTATTTTTCGCAGTTGTTCGGCATTGGTAACCAGTAATACGGCATTCGCAATCGAAACCCCAACCGACATGATGATGCCCATATACGATTGTAAGTTTAGGGTTGAACCTGTAATAGTCAGCATTAACAACGCTCCTAAAACTACCGCCGGAACCGTGGTTAAAATAACCAGCGAAACCTTGAACGACTGGAAATTAGCGGCCAACATTAAGAAGATTACAAAGATGGCAACCAATAATCCTACTTGTAAACTACTTAATGTTTCTTCCAATACTTTACTCAGTCCAATTGGCGTGACAAACAAGCCACGTGGTAATTCGCCTAATGAACTGATAGTTGCAGCCACATCTTTAGTCGCCGTCCCCAAATCGGTTTGACTGATGTTTGCTGTAACCGTAATGTATGGCATTGCCCCTAAATTGTCATTTTCACCGCTTACAAAGCCGGGTGTAATTTTGGCGACGTCACTTAAAACGGGACGCAGCGAGTTTTTTAATACCGGAATTTCTCCAATATCGGTTTTGCTTTTCATTTGGTTTAATGGCACCTGAACCTGAACATTCACCGAAAGGCCTGATTTTTCATCAATCCACGTATTTTTTTCCGTATATCTTGATGATGAGGTGGCTGCCACCAGCGAACGCGAAATGTCGTTCATATCCACGCCCAATTCGGCAGCACGGGTTCTGTCAATATCAATATTCATGGCCGGATAATGAATGGGCTGACCAATCTGTACATCTCTGAAATACGCTATTTTTTGTAGTTTTTCTACAATTTGACTGGCATATAATTCATTGCGTTTTTTGTCTTTTCCGGCAACTCTAATTTCGATTGGAGTAGGAGAGCCCTGACTCAAAACCTTATCCGTCAATTCGATAGGCTCAAAAGAGATTTTTACATCCGGAAGGATTTTTTTGATTCTGGCACGAAGGTCATCCTTAAAATCATCCATATCGGTATGATATTCTTTTAAACTCACCTGAAAAACAGCTTCATGAGAACCTGCCATGAAAAGATAAATAGGGTTAATCGAGAACAGCGATGGGTGTTGTCCCACATATACAGACGAAATTCCGATGTGTTCTTTGCCCACCATTTTCTCTATTTCTTTCAATACCAAAATGGCTTTTTCTTCGGTACGTTCCAAACGGGTTCCGTCGGGAGCACGCATTCTCAGCTGAAACTGACTTGAATTTACTTTCGGAAAAACGTCTTTTCCGATAAAGGTTAAGAAAACCAGAGCTAGAACTGTGATTCCGATTAAATACGTTAAACCCGCTATTTTTTTGTATGGAAAAAGTCTGTCTAGCGTTCTCATAAAACGGATTCGGAAGCGCTCAAAAGCGCCAATTTTTCCGTTGCCATCTGTGTCTGTTCTTTCCACATACTCTTTTTTCTGAGTAATCAGTTGTTTTTCAGATTCCGGAGTTAATCCGCAGGCGTTGAACTCGGCTTCATCGTCTGTAATTTCAGGTGCGTGTTCGTGTTTCGGATGCGCTTTCATCAGCCAGTTTGCCATTACTGGCACAAAAGTCTGCGATAATAAAAACGAAATGACCATCGAGAATCCAATCGCCAATGCTAAAGGCAAAAACAAAGCTCCCGGAATTCCGACCATCGTAAAGGCCGGCGCAAAAACCGCCAGAATACAAAGTAGAATCAATAATTTTGGCAAGGCAATTTCCTGACAGGCATCCCAAATCGCGAGTGCTTTTGGCTTGCCCATATCGAGATGCTGGTGGATATTTTCAATCGTTACGGTACTTTCATCCACTAAAATTCCAATTGCCAACGCCAATCCGCTTAAAGACATTAAGTTGATAGTTTGTCCGAATAATTTCAGGAATAAAACGCCCGAAATAATCGAAATTGGAATCGTTAGGATTACGATTAACGCCGCACGTCTATCACCTAAGAATAATAAAACCATTAATCCGGTCAAAACCGCTCCGATGATTCCTTCGGTAATTAAACTTTTAACCGAGTTAATTACATAAACCGACTGGTCAAATTCGTATGATAATTGTACGTCTTCGGGAAGCGTACTCTGAATTTTAGGCAATTCCGACTTTAATTTCTGAACCACATCCCAGGTCGAAGCATCTCCGGCTTTTGCAATACTGATGTAAACCGAACGTTTTCCGTTTACCAAAGCATATCCGTTGGTCACGTCGGCACCGTCTTTTACCGTGGCAACGTCACCTAATTTCAGGTTTTGAACCCCGCCTTTAAACAACGGAATCTGCTCAAAATCCTTAATATCTTTAATCGTATTATTGGTTGGCGAAATATAATTGATATCGCCAATTCTTACGTTTCCGGATGGAGCCGTTTGGTTGTTCACACGAATCGCTTCTACAATCTGATCCGGCGTCAAATTATGTGAACGCAATAAGTCAGGATCTACGTTAACCTCGACTGTTCTTGGGCTTCCGCCGAAAGGTGCCGGAGAAAGTAAACCGGGAATCGAAGTAAACGAAGCACGAACATACACGTTGGCTAAATCCTGTAATTCATTATTAGATCTGATTTTACTGCTCAAAACCAATTGCCCAATCGGCAGGGAAGAAGCATCAAAACGAATGATAAACGGAGGCTGAGTTCCCGGAGGAAAAGCTGCCTGAATTCGGTTCGATAGCGAACTTAATTCGGCTGCCGCCTGCGCCATATTCGTGTTTTCATAATAGGTTAATTTCATAATCATTAACCCCTGAATATTCTTGGTTTCTACCGATTTTACGCCATTGGCAAAAGGAAGAATGTTGACATAATTTTTGGCAAAATAAGCCTCCATCTGGTCCGGTGTATAGCCTCCAAAAGGATGCGCAATATAAATTACCGGCAAATTCATCTTCGGAAGAATATCTACCTTAATGTCTTTGATGGCACCAATTCCGAAGAAAAATAGACCCGCAACCAATACTAATATGGAGATGGGTTTGCGGAGTGCAAAACGTATTAAATTCATTAGGATCTATAATTAAAATTCATTTATAAATAAGTCGAAATTGCCCGTTGCGGCTACTTTTAGCAAATACGATTGCCACACATTATTATTGACGATATCACGGTCGATTTCGGCACGGTTTAAGGTGAATAACGTTTGTGTGATGTCTGTCAGATCAGTCAAACCGTTTTTATATAAAGTCGATTTTTGCAGATACGCTCTTTGTGCCGCATTGACCTGAATAGGTGCTTCGGCGTAATTTTCCAACGTGATTTTTATTTTATCTTCGGCGAAATTCAGTTGCGATTTTAATTCTCTGTCTGCCTGATTGTATTCTTCCTGCAAACCTTGGGAAACAAATTTTTGCGCACTTACCTGTTTGCTCATTCGGAACGGTGTGGTCAGATTCCAGGTAATTCCAACTCCTATCAAATAATTGGTACGATCCGGATTCACGCCATCCCAATAATTTCTATTAAAAGCGGTCTGATCTGTAGCATACGCTGAGTCAAAACCTGAAGCTCTTGTCTGCAAGATGCCAAAAGCACTCATGGTTGGATAATAAAATCGCTTGTATAATTTAGTTTGCTGATTGCTGTAATCAATCCTCGTTTTATATAATTGAAGTAAGGGATGAAGGCTGTCAGTTGTTTGTTCAGATAATAATAATGCTTTTGGAATCTGGTTGACAAAAACCGTATCAGTAACAAAATCCTGAGGCACAACGCCCATCAAATCGACTAATTTGTTGTTTTGTTCCTTAACGAAATTGCGGGCAAGGTTCAACGCAATTTTAGCTTTTGACACTTCGGCTGTAGCCAAAGTAGAATCGACTCCGGCCAATAGTCCGTTTTTAACACGGGCTACGGCTGTCTTTTTGAAAACTTCGGCACGGCTTAAATTCTTTTGCTGTGAAATCAGTAATCTCTGACTTGCCAATAAATTCAAATATGCGGCAGAAATTTTAATTTCCTGTTGAAACATTTCCTGCTTCAGATCATTTTCTTTGGCCTGAACATCCACTTTCGCCAGATTGATTTTTTCTTTTGCTTTTCCGAAAGTGAAAAAATCCCAATTCATATTTACTAAATAAAGTGCTCCAAAAGCCGAATTCCAGTTTTGATCCGGCAACGGAAGTCCTGAAGAAGCCACTCCCAATCCTCCAAAACCATACAAAGGACCGTTTTGTCCGTTTACTGTTCCGTAATCTTGCTGAGCCGACAAATTTAAATTCGGTAAATAATCGCGTTTGGATTGTTTTAGAGTTTCGCGCGAAGCATTGGTATAATTGCTTTTTGCTCTGATCGATCCGTAATTTTCCAAGCCTGTTTTTATCGCTTCCTTTAAAGACAAAGTTTGTGAATAACCGATTGAGGCAAAAATCAAGAAAAATAGTAAAGTAATTTTTTTGAAATACATAAAACTCAAAGTGTGAAATTATAGCCCAAAATTATTTCACTTGTATCGATATTTGCCTTCTTAAATGATGTACTGCAATAATAAATGACCAATTGAATTTGTCATTTATTGGAAAAAAAAATTAAATATTTGTCCGTACTTTGTAAACTATTTAAATTTTAAAAATGAATAAAAAATTTGATAACATATTGGACAACAAATGGTGGCAGGAAATTGCTGTTGTCCTCTTCTCATTTACAATTTATACATTGAAGAATGACTGGATGTTATTTAGTTCTTTTACTTCAATTTTAATGGGTGTTTTTTTCTACTTTATTTTATACATGCACGCCCAGTTCAACCGATTTTTTCTTCTTCCGATATTATTCAAAACCCGCCGTCCTTTAACTTATGTATTTCTAACTCTTTTTGGTGTATTTGTATTTTCTGTGTTGTTGTATGAGATAACGATGCTGAAGATGTTTAGCAATTGTCATCTCTACCAAAATTCGCATCAACGAAGCTATATGTATCAATTGGCGAGTGTCTTGGGAACTCTGGTTTGTATTTTGAGTCCGATAATTGTTTTTAAATTCTACAGAATTCACAGGAAACAAACAGATGAAACTTTGTTGTTCAACCAAATGCAGTTGAATTCATTAAAAGGACAATTGAACCCTCATTTTTTATTCAATACTTTCAATACACTTTACGGAATCAGTTTAGAATTTCCTGAAAGAACTCCGGATTTGATTATGAAAGTATCGCAATTGATGCGCTATCAGCTGGAAAGTAACAACAAGCAATGTGTATCTCTTGAAGACGAACTGGAATTTATAAACAGTTACGTGCAGCTCGAAAAAGAGCGCGTAGGATATCGTTGTGATATTACGTACGATTGCAAAATTGATAACGAAAACGCTTATAAAGTTTCTCCCATGTTATTGATCGCATTTATCGAAAACGCCTTTAAACATGGAACCTGCGCAATTGAAAAATGTTATGTACGTATTATTATTACAGTCGAAAACGGATTACTGCATCTGCATGTTGTGAATTCAATTCCGAAAAAAACGGATGTAGTTTCCACTAAAATTGGTTTGAAAAACACGATTGAACGTCTGAATTTAATTTATGGAAAAGAATATAAATTGGATATTCAGGACGATAAAAATACCTACATCGTTGATTTGAAATTGCAGCTGAAAAAGTTTGTATAATGAAGGAAACCAAAAAATGCATTATTGTTGATGATGAGCCGGCTGCACATTATGTTTTGGCAAATTATATCAAACAAAATCCACAATTGGAACTCGTTTTTCAGGGATACAACGGGATTGAAGCAATGGATTTTCTGCGCGAAAACAAAGTCGATCTGATGTTTTTGGACATTAACATGCCTGAGATTTCCGGAATGGAATTGCTAAAAATCATTCCAACACATCCCAAAACTATTTTGACAACTGCTTATTCTGAATTTGCTTTGGAAAGTTATGATTATGGTGTAATTGATTATCTTTTGAAACCCATTTATTTTCCGAGATTTCTAAAAGCAATTGATCGATTTTTTGCGACAGAAAATGTCAAAATTAAAGAAGAAGAAGTAATCGTAAACACAGTTAGCGTAAAAATAGATGGTTATTTTATGGATATCGAATTAGACCAGCTTTTGTTTGCCCAAAGTTTTGGCAATTACGTAAAAATCCACACAGTCAAAAGAACGTATCTTGCTTCTATTACCACAACAGAACTGGAAAAATGCCTGCCTGAAAAAAACTTCATGCGTATTCATAAATCCTATATCGTGGCTTTGGATAAAATCGAAGAAAGCGAAAAAGATTTTGTACTAATAAAAAAAGAAAAACTGCCCATTGGCATAACCTACAGAAGAGAGTTGACAGACCGACTGAAAAATAAAGATCATTTATAAGAGTTCAGAAATAAGTGCTTACTAATTCAATTATTTCAAAAAAGAAGCCTGCTAAGATTAATTTCCTGCAGGCTTTTTTGATTCTAATCGATGCAAATTACAAATTCATTCCGCCTGAAACCTCAATACGTTGTGCGTTTACCCAACGCGCATCTTCCGTACATAAAAAGGCTACTACACTACCAATGTCATCCGGTAACCCAACTCTTCCTAAAGCAGTTAATGAAGCTATATGTTTATTTAGGTCCTCATTATCGCGAACAACTCCGCCTCCAAAATCAGTTTCTATGGCTCCCGGGGCGACAACATTGGCCCTGATTTTTCTTTCGCCTAGTTCTTTTGCCTGATATTTAGTCAGTGTTTCGATAGCGCCTTTCATAGAAGCATAAGCTGCATAACCCGGAAATGAAAATCTTGATAAACCGGTTGAAATATTGATGATTCCGCCGCCATCATTCATAAATTTCAACGCTTTTTGAGTCAGGAAAAATGGCCCTTTAAACTGAATATTGGTCAATTGATCAAATTCTGCTTCTGTAGTTCCAATAAAAGAATTATGAATTCCGATTCCGGCATTGTTTACCAAAAAGTCCAATTTGTCGGTTTTAAAAGTACTTTTTAAAGCTTCTGAAACACTTCCGAAAAAAGAATCAAAAGTACCTGAATCGGCTACGTTTAATTGAAGTGCTGCTGCTTTTTGACCTAAATTTTCGATTGCTGAAACGACTTCATCAGCTTCGTCTTTTTTACTATTGTAAGTAATGATGACATCAATTCCCTTTTTAGCAATTGCGATTGCCATATTTTTTCCTAAACCTCTACTGCCGCCAGTAACTAAAGCGATTTTTGTATTTGCTGCCATTTTATATTTTGTTTAAATTGATAAGACAAAGGTAGGAGTAAAGCAAAGCTGAGGAATTGTAAATATCAAACCGAAGTTTGCGAAATTCAAATCAAGGGAAATCAAAAAGCAATAACAATGGCAATTTCAAAAATCAATTTCAAAATCTAAAATCAACTACGGAAGGCTAAAGGAGTAAATGAAGTTTGTTTTTTAAAGAAATTAGAAAAATGTGCCAATTCTTCAAAACCCAATGAAAAAGCGATTTCAGAGATGTTCCAGTCCGTTTGTTTTAAAAGGATTTTGGCTTCGTTCGTCAAACGATTACTGATTAATTCGGTAGTGGTTTTTCCGGTATTTTCCTTTAAAACTTTGTTTAAATGATTGACATGAACTGATAATCTTTCGGCGAAATCTTTAGCTGTTCTGAGTTCCAATCGCTGATGCGGAGATTCAATTGGGAATTGTCTTTCCAGTAATTCTGCAAATAAAGAAGAAACCCTTGCTGCTGAATTATGTTTGGAATACAAAGCCGTAATAGGTTGTAATTTCTGTCCGAAATGAATTAATTCGGCCACATAATTCCGAATCAAATCATATTTATAGACATAATCAGAATTGATTTCTTTTTGTATTTTGTTGAAAATCAATTCTACTTCGGCAACTTCTTCATCTGAAAGCTGAAAAATAGGGTAACCGTCAGAAGCGAATATTGGAAGTTCGTCTAGATCAATTCCGCTTTTATTTTTAGATAAAAATTCACTGGTAAACACACAAAATTGCCCGGATTGGTTGGTGTCCTGCGGAACATAATTATACGGAATTTTGGGTGTGGCAAACAAAAGGCCCTGCTTTTCAATTTCGATTATTTTATCGGCATATTCGGCTCTGTTTTTTCCTCGAATCAAACTGATTTTGTAATAGGCCCTTCTGTCATAAGGCATGCCAGGTTTGTCTTTTAGTCTTTCATAAAGTTCTTTGATATCGAATACATTAAAATGACCAATTTCTTTTTTGATGCCGTTGGGTAATAATGAACTTGGTTCAACGGCTGAACCTTCGGTAATATCCTGGTAAAAAGAATCTAATGATTTCATTGGATAAAATTGTAAAATTCAAATATACGAAAATCAAATTAGGATTTGGAAATCAAATTTATTAAAACAAACTTCCCTGAACCAATTCCGGTTGTACATTTCCATTAAACGAAAAAGTATCAATCACAAAGAACTGTTTTTTGACAGGATCAAGTTCACGCAAAACAATTTCTTTGCATGAAAAATTGATTTCAATTGTGGTAAAAAGCTGTGAAGCTATTTTAAGATTTTCAGGAGTTAATCTTCTGCCGATAGAAAGATGGGGATCATTGCTTTTTTTAAGATTTGAAAGCTGTAGTGCATCCTGAGTTCTTTTCATTAATGGTTTCAGATTCATTTTAGAATCTCCATCTGGAGCAATATAAAAAGCACCGGCTTCATAAGAACCAAAATGATTTAAATAAACTGGAAATGATTCAAAAGTATCACAAACTTTAAAAAGCTTTTGTTTGTATTTATCAATTTGAGATTCATCAATTTTAAATTCACAAATGGTAATATGTGCCACAGAATTACAGCTGTTGTACCAATCAATCTTGCTTTTTAAATAATCCTTCATTGTTTTGACAGCATCAATAACATCTTGGGAAGGATAAATAGCTACAGAATACTTTTTCTCCATTTTTAAAGCTTTCCTTTTTTATACAATCGGTCATAAATTTCAGATTGAAGCAGTCCGCTTCCGCCTCCAAAATGTTCAATCACTTCTACATCTGGCTGGGTTTCCATGCAAAATAAGGCAAATTCTTTTTCTGTTTTATCTTCGATTCCGGAACTCAGCAAAACAAAATCGAGTTTGGTTTTGATAAAGTAATCCTGAGCCAGTTTTTCATCACTAAAACCAATGGCATTCCAGTTTTCATTGGCATTTACCAGTCGGAGTAAAATTTCCAGAATTGGCTGGTTTTTACCCAGTATCAAAAATTCATATTTTTTCATAATAAGATATTTACAATGTAAAAGTAGGATATAAATAACCCATATTGACTTAATGTGGATTAAGAAAATTGCTATTCGATTGAGACAAAAAAATAATGTTTTGAGTTAACTAATCACTAATAAAAGTAGGAAATTTGAGTAACAAACAAAATCAATTAATCAACTAAAATCACAAATCTATGTTACGTTGGACAGTCATTTTCATTATTCTTGCTATAGTAGCCGGAATATTTGGTTTCGGAGGAATTGCCGCCGGAGCTGCAAGTATAGCTAAAGTTTTATTCTTTATATTTATTATATTATTTATCTTATCCCTTATCAGCGGAAGAAGAAATATTTAGAAAAAACATTTCATAAAACGAACCAAACGACACATATATCCAGGTACATGTGTCGTTTTATATTTAAAAAATGACGTTATGGGAACTATGAGCGGTACATATCAGGATGTATATATTAAAAGAAATGGAGAAATTGTAAGTTTAAAAGAGGACGTAACCGACTTTTGTCAAAAATATATCCAACCGGTACACCCTGATAATTGGGACTGGTCGGTACGTGATTTCGAAAATCCTGAAAACGATCCAACCGTTGCTGAAGCCAGAGCTATTGCAAATGTTGTATTCAGGGATCTTAATGAAAAAGCCAATACAGAAGTTGATCTTTCGACAATGAATAATGTCGAAGCGATTAAAGCATATTTAAATCCGGAAAGCAAGCACGAAGAATTCAATATGGAGGAATTTGCTTTTGCCTTAAAAGTGGAATTGGAGCATGGAAAAATAAAAGATGTCAATGTTACCAACAACCACCCTTTTTTGACTGCCATGATTGCGCTCGCGCACATGACCGAAACCCTGACGTATTATAAAAGACTGAAGGTAATGGAGGCAGAAGGCGAAATTTATGAAATCATGCGCAAAATTGAACATGAGACTACAGGAAAAGAAGAATTATACCAACAATTAATCAAAGCCAATCAGGAATTAAAAGAAGCGAAAGAAGATCTTGACAAGCGTTTGGAAAAAATGGATGATATTCCTGTTCTTGAAAAGATTGGGGATTAATTTATTTTTAAGAAGCACAAAAAAAACGTTAGATTTCTAACGGTTTTTTTGTGCTTGTTTATAAAGCTTAGAATTTTCTGGGATCATTTGCAGGATAATCTTCTTCCTGAATATCATTCTCTTTGTATTCAAGATCATCCTCTTCTTCAACATCGCCATCCTGATCTATTTCTTCTAAATCTTCCTCGGTTTCGTTAAAGGTTTCGCCAAAGTCATCAGAAGGATTGTCAAATTCGTCATTGACAACTTTCTCATCTCCGTCAATATCAATTTCTGTATCTAAATCGTCAGGTTCAAGATCTCTGTCAGTATGAAAATCGTCATTCAGATCGTCTAAATCATCTTCGTCATTTGTGATATCCTCATCAGGATTTGGTTTGTTCGGATCATGACCATTTCTAACGGTAAATCCTTGTTCTGCAATTTCCCTGTTACTTTGTTTAGTCTCTTTAAACTCATCATTTTCATACAGTTCTTCATTCATATAACCATTTTTTTTTGAGATGTTTTGATGTTTTGAATCCTTGTCTCCCTCAATACTGTTTTTTTGATCTATAATGCTCATAATAGTAGTTTTTAGTATTTGTATTATACAAATCTAGTCATGAACTATAGTCAAGTATTTATAGAATTTTTAATTCTAATTCTATAATTTACAGATGTTTATGATGAAAATATTTTTTAAAAGCTTTAATAATAACATTTCTCTTAAATTTATTATCGGTATTGGGGACAATTTCTAAACGCTACAAAAAATAGTAGCAAATTTGATTTGCTACTATTTGTTTTTATTAAAGTAATTTATTTTATAATAATTAGCTTGTGCGTAGATAAAACATTATTTTCAGTTTTTATCAAAACCATATAGTTTCCATTAGTTACGTTTGATACGTCTATACTACTGTTAGAATTTTTTAGATTTTTTAATTGTCTTCCTGTCATGTCAAATAATTTAACATCAGTAATTTTTTCAGGACTTTCAATTTCAAAATTGTTTTTTGCAGGATTAGGGAAGATAATTATTTTTTTATCACTTATGGCTGTTGGTTTAACGCCAAGTGATGCATTTGCAATGTTAAACGAAATACTCAATTGTAACTTTTCATTTAATTTCAAATTTTTTGTTGTATTCACTTTATTTGTCACTGAATTACTTGCTGTTCTGATACCTGCAATATTTATAACAAAATCTTTTTCATCGTATGCATTGTATTCATTAGTTAAATACAATTTATCATTGATGATGGTAAAGTTTGGATTGATGGTTTGATCCCCTTTTTCATCAACAAAAAAATAATGTATTGAATCACCAATAACATCGGAAGTAAATGTTCCAATAAGAGTGTTTGGGGCAGGAAGTACAAGAATAGGATCAACAGGAGTAAAAGTTACTATAGTATTAGTTAGACAGGTTGTATTCATGTCTAATTGCAGATTATTTTTTATATAATAATAAGAAGTTGATGTAATATTTGTTGATTGTATATCTTTTAAACCACATATTCGTAATTCAGTCAGTTTTTGATTCCCCTCTACATATAAGTAGTCTTTTAGTGTATTTAAATTAACAGCTTTGACACTCTCAAGGCTTTGATTTCCACTAATATAAAAATAGCTTCCGGTTTGAATTAATTTTGGAAATTCTATACCAATCAAATTTGAATTCTGATTAAAAAAAATAAATTCTTTTACAGTAGTCAGATTGGTAAATACTAACTTAGTCGGACCGGTAAAATTGTTCTGATGGTAGTTTACATTTTCTAATGTGGTATCTGTAATTTCAATGATGTTAATGTTTTCAACTTCTACATCAATAATATCAATCATAAAATCTTTACTGATATTCTCTCCAGTTTGATTTCTAACCGCAATTGTAATTTTATATTGGTTTTTAGCTTCATAATCAAAAGAACGATTTGTATACAATTTATTTTCTATGATTTTAAATCGATTTTCAGAATTATTTTTAAGGGAATAGGTAAGGACTGCGTTTGGATCATTACTATCTGCAGAAATATTTCCAATAAAAGTATCCGGAGATAAATTTTCATCAATTACATTGTTCGAAAGGAGTAGGTTTGTGGGAGGCTCTTTGTAAAAACAAAATGGAAGAGCATCTACAGCAGGTGTATTGTTATAAATATAATAAGAAGGGTTTCTTGGCGATTTTATTTCTTTTAATCCGCATATTTCCAATGCAGTTAAATTTTTATTTCCATTTACATGCAGATAATCCTTTATTGTAGTTAGTTGAGGGGCCTTTATACTTTCAAGGCTTTGATTTTCATGAACGTAAAAATAATCTCCGGTTTGAGTAAGTACTGGAAATTCTACACTAATTAAATTTGTATTCTGATGAAAATATACATATCCTTTTACAGCAGTAAGATTTGTGAATACTAATTTAGTCGGACCTGTAAAATTGGTTTGATGATAAAACACATTGTCTAATGTCGTATCTGTGATTTCTATGGTAGTGAAATGTTCTACTTTCAGATCATTAATGCTAATTATAAAATCTTTATTTATGCTTTCCCCTATTTGATTTCGAACAGCTATTGTAATTTTATATTGATTTTTGGTTTCATAATCAAGTGGAGTGTTGGTGAATAACTGATTTCCAATAATTTTAAAAGAACCGTTAGCGCTGTTTTTAAGTGAATAAGTTAAGATTTGATTTGGATCATTGCTATTTGCTGAAATGGTTCCAATTAAAGTACTAAGAGGTGAATTTTCATCAATTGCATTGTTCGAAAGAAGTAAGTTTGTGGGAGGCTCTTTGTAAAAACAAAATGGAAATGCATCTACGTTGGCTGTATTATTTGTTATTGAATATGTTTTTTTAATGTTTTTCAATCCACAAATATTAAATGTTGACAGCGATGAATTATAATCAACTGCTAAATAATCTCCAATTGTTGTAAGTTGAAGCATATTTAAAGTAACTAAATTTTTATTCCCATAGATATAAACATAACCTTTTGTTTGTGTCAATTTAGGAAAATCAATGGCAACAAGATTTGTATTTTGGTGAAAATAAATATATCCGTTTACTTGTGTCAGATTAGTAAAAACTAACTTAGTAGGAACCGTAAAATTGATTTGATGATAATAAACATTATTTAACGTCTCATCAGTAATCTCAATTATAACAGGATTCTGAATGGTTGCAGCATGTAAAGAGTTTATAAGCAAAAAGATATTAAAACATAAAAACAGATGTAATTTTTTTTTCATATAATAACAAGTTAGGTAATTGTAAATTGAGCTTTTTGTTACGGATAATTTCTTCTAATTATTAAAAAATGCTTTTGACAAAAGTAATATTTAATAATTAACATTATTAAAAAAGTTCTTACATATCCTAATTTCTCAAAATTTTTAATAAAAAAAACACCAGCTTGAACTGGTGTTTTGTATAGTTTATATTTTCTTAGTCATTTCTTTGCTGTAAATCATCTGTATCTAAATTTTCGTCATTCTGAATTCCTTCTTCCTGATTGTCCTCTTCGGGATTTTCATTTTGATAGAATTCATCATCTTCCTGATTATTTAGGATATGCTCTTGCTCATTGATTACCTGTTCTTCATTTGGTATGTTTTCATTTCTAAGAATATTATCCCTTTTAAGAAGATTATTGATTGCAGTATCGATTAGCATAGCTGTTTCAATATCCATATAGCCTTCCTTAAAATTGAGGTTAAAATAAACTTCTGCTTCCTTTTCTCTTTTATATGTGGTAAGTAGTTTCATGATGTAATTTTTAATGTTTGATATTTTACAAATTTAGAATCGATTGCTATAAAAAGTCTTACACGATTTTAAAATGACTTTTCATAATATTCAGGTGTTGATATTGGAACTTTAGAAATGAATGATATAATCAAGATACTGATTTACAGACTAATTTTGAACGTATTAATCACATAAATATATAAATATGAAAACTACAGATAGTAATAAAGAAAGCGCTTCAAAACAAGAAACACAAAAAGGAACAACCAAAGCAAAATCAAATGCGGCATCAGGATTAACAGAATTGTTTGAAGATGGGCTTAAAGATATTTATTGGGCAGAAAAAGCCCTGACCAAAGCTATTCCTTTAATGGCAAAAAATGCAACATCAGCAGATTTGATTGAAGCATTAAACAGCCATCTAACCGAAACAGAAGATCAAATAATTCGTTTAGAGAAAGTTTTTGAACTTATTGGTAAAAAAGCAACTGCCAAAAAATGTGATGCTATGGAAGGCCTTATTGAAGAAGGAAAAGGAATTCTGGAAGAAACAGAACTAGGAGTAGTGCGTGATGCCGGAATTATAGCGGCAAGCCAAAAAATTGAGCATTACGAAATTGCTACATACGGAACATTAAGACAGTTTGCCGAGACTTTAGGTTTTGAAGAAGCTGCTGGTTTATTGGAAGAAAGTCTTGATGAAGAAAAAGGAGCCGATAAAAAACTTACTGAAGTTGCTGTCAATGCCATTAATGTGGAAGCAGCAGAAGCAGATTAAACAATCACAGTATGCGAAAAGTGCAGTTAACAAAACTGCACTTTTTTTATGTTTCATTTAAATTAAAAGAAAATGCCAGAAGGTCCGTCCATAGTAATTTTAAAGGAATCCGTTGAGCAATTTGCCGGTAAAAAGGTAATTGATGTAGCAGGAAGTGCTAATATTGATATTGAACGCTTAAGAGATAAAAAAATCCTTTCGTTTAAAACCTGGGGCAAGCATTTTTTAATTTGTTTTGATGGATTTACTGTCAAGATCCATCTTTTGATGTTTGGCACTTATCGGATAAATGAAAGCAAAGAAGCAGTTCCTAAATTAAGTCTGGTTTTTCCCAAAGGAGAACTTAATTTTTATACCTGTTCGGTTAAATTATTAGAAGGAGATATCAATTCCCATTACGACTGGCGTGAAGATGTTATGAATGAAAGCTGGGATGCTGAAAATGCTAAACAAAACCTGGATAAAATTCCAAACCAAAAAATTTGTGATGCTTTGTTAAATCAGGATATATTTTCGGGGGTTGGCAACATTATCAAAAATGAGGTTTTGTACAGAACCAAAATTCATCCGGAATCATTAGTAGGTAAAATTCCGAATAAGAATCTTAAAGAAATTATTAAGGAAGCTTCGATATACAGCTTTCAATTTCTGGATTGGAAGAAAAAAAATGAGTTAAAAAAACACTGGCTTGCCCACACCAAGAAAGTCTGTGTGAGATGTGACCTCCCTTTAGAAAAAAAATATACCGGAACAAAAAAGCGCCGCAGTTTCTTTTGTACTAATTGCCAAATTTCGCACCAATGAAAGAGGATATTTTAATTGGATGTTCGAGTTTCAATAACAGATACTGGAAAGGAATTTTTTATCCGGAAGATCTTCCGTCTTCCAAATGGTTTGAGTATTACTGCCAGCATTTTGATACGTATGAATTTAACGGAAGTTTTTACAAATTCCCGACAGTAAGAATATTTGAGAACTGGTATAAAAAATCTCCTGATCATTTTATATTTTCCGTAAAAGCACCCAAAGAAATCACTCATATCAAAAAGTTTAAGAATTGTAGTGACTTAATTTTAGATTTTTACAGCATCTGCGAAAAAGGGTTAAAAGAAAAGTTAGGATGCATCCTGTTTCAATTGCCGCCAAGTTTTGATTATACTAAAGAAAGACTTAATCTGATTATTAATAGTTTAGATTTGAAATTCACAAACGTAATTGAGTTTCGGCATGAAAGCTGGTGGAACGAGGAAGTATGGGAAGCTTTTCTTATTCACGATATCACCTTTTGCAGTGTAAGTTATCCAAAGCTTCCGGAAACTGTTTTTACTGAATTTCCATTGCTTTATATCAGGTTTCACGGAAATAAAAAACTCTTTTATTCAGGTTATACCAAAGCAGAATTAAATCTGATAAGAAATAAAATTGAAAATAAATTAGCCTTTGTTTATTTTAATAATACAGCAGGAACTGAGGGTATTTTAAATGCTTTGGAATTCAAAAAAATATAAAAATGGCAATTTCCTTATTTAAGAAATTGCCATTTTTATTTAAGTAACTATAATTCTAAGTTTCCTTCAATCCCGTCATCCATTGTTTTTCCGGTTACAAATGCAACAGTCATTTTGGCAATCGCTACCATTTTTCCGTTTTTATTGTTCCAGTAATATCCATCTTCAGGTGTTACTTTAATGATACTTAAATTCGGATCATCTTCGCCTTCCGGCATCCAGACTTTAATAATAGGGTTCCATAATTCCTTAATTTTTCTTCGGTCATAAAGGATAGTTGCGTTTCCGTGCAGCGTAAGGAATTTATCGTGTGGCTGTGCAAAGAATAGCTCTACTTTAGGATTGAGGTTTATTTCGGAATTTTTATTGCTGTTTTTGTCTGATAAAAACCATAAGTTTCCATCATCGTCTATTTCCTGAACAGACATTGGACGTGATTGTAATTTTTCATCCTTGTAAGTACAAAACATACATGTTTTTATATCATCGGCCAGATCTTTAATTTTATCAGCTGCTGATTCGTTTCTAAGGTCTTTATGATCACCCATAATTTTATATTTTAATGTTATTGTTATTTTTTATAAAATTGCTAATAATTTGATATTTAGATTTATATAATTCAATTTTAAGATTGTGATTTTCCTATTTAATGAAAATTGTAATGTAACGTCCTGTTAGTAGTAAAATACATTATTTTGGTTATCTTTGACGTCGGAATACCTAAAAATTGCAAATACTGATATGACTGACTTAACTATATTTTATACTGATGATGATGAAGATGATTTGAGCATTTTTACAGATGCTGTTGAATCGTTGCCAATAAAAATACAGCTTCAGACGTATAATGGAGGGGAAAAATTGTTAAATGCAATTTACAATCCGCCACCAACACCTAATGTTGTATTTCTGGATTTGAATATGCCTGGAAAAAATGGTTTTGATGTATTGTCAGAACTTCGTAATTCACAATCAAAAAGCAAAATTCCCGTAATCATATTTTCTACATCAAATGAGCCTACGATCATTGAAAAATGCCGTACATTAGGCGCTAACTATTTTATTACGAAGCCTGTTTTAATGAAAGATATTGTAAAATCAATTGAACATGCATTAAAAATAGACTGGGCTCAGTTTGTTCCTACTGATCGTAATTTTGTATATAAATCGTAAAGATTAACTAATAGCAACAGAAAGCCATTCCATGATAAGATGTAATGGCTTTTTTTATGCTTTTCTTCCTGCATTAATTCTTTCGTCTTTCTTCAATTTCATAGTGTCTTATTGCTTCTGATAATCAGATTGCAATTCATAAATAATTTTATCAGTAAATTAATTGGGCTAATAAAATTACTTATTGAGTTAATCAGCAAGTTTTATATAGAAGAACTTTGTTTAAACCAACAGGTTAATAATTTTTAAAGAACAACATCATGAAAGAATATGCAAAAGAAGAAACCGATTATATAGATAAATACCAAAAAAATGGATATTGTGCTAATTTTTTGTTTGAAAATGATTGCCTGATTGACGTTGATACCAAATATGGATATAAACCGGCTGAAATTTTTATTGTAGCACATCATCGTTATGAAGGAATGAGCAATCCTGATGACATGTCTATTTTATATGTGATTGAAACTTCAGACAAAATAAAAGGAACTTATTTACTTGGATATGGTCCTTCTGCCGATTTGGAAGCTGCTGAATTCTTTAAGGATATTCCGGAAGAAAATTATTCTACTAATGCAGACATTAACAAGCTGACCTAAATATAAGGCTTACTATATCATTAAAGCATAAAAGATCATACTTAGATTTTTTATTTTGCTGGAAAGCAGCTGCTCGATTTATTTTGGGCAGCTGTTTTTATTTTAACACTATTTATAAAGTAAAGTATTAATTATGAAAGGCATATAAAAAATTATATAACATTTTAAGTGTGAAGTGTAGCGAAATTTGAATTGTTGAAAAGAAGTAAAATAATACTCTTAGAAACTCAAATAGAGACATCAATTTAAAAGGTTACATAATGAAAAAACTATACTTAAATACAGGCGGATTAGAAACTATCTTTGAAAATCTTCAGGAGAGTTTACAAGGAACTCTTACGTCAGACAACGATCAGTATAATTTAGTAGTAAAATCTAAAAATGCCAAAGGTACTGTTAGTGGAATCTCATTTACAAAACAATTGGCTTATGTGGATTTTGATATCGAATTTAACGATGACGTAGTTTTAAGTATGGAATCTTCGGTTAATTCACCTATTGTTTTCGCCTACTGTACAGAAGGTAACATAGAACATAGTTTTGGAATTAACGGTGATAAGAAAAATTTAAAATCCAACCAGTCAGGAATTTTAAGAAACACTTCAAACATTAACAGCGTTTTGTTTTTTAAAGCCTTTCAGCGTGTTAAGTTTTCTATTATAAGCAGTAATGTTTCTAATGTGGAAAATGCTGAAAATTCAGACTTAATTGCTGGTTTAAAAACAATGTTTGCCAATCCGTCAGGAAATTACAGATATGTAGGTCAGCTGAATTTGAAAATAGCAGAAAAACTTATCGAGCTTAAAAATGTTCCTCAAAAAGGGATTGTAGGCAATTTATTAAAAAAGAGAATTATAGAAAATATACTCGAAACCGAGATCGCAATGCACAGCTATGGTTATATCAAAGCGATACAACCTATCTTGTCAATAGCGAATAAACAAATAGATGATTTAAAAAGAATTTCGAACCTGAATATTTCAGAAGTTCTTTATGGAGTTGGACAAGCAGGCCGTCAATACTTACCCCGTTTCTTGAAAGGAAAGTATCATTTGGCATTTCAACACTCAAAAACGAGTTAGCTAGCAGAGCATTACATATTCTATCATTATGAAAAAACAGCTTTTTCCAAAGCTGTTTTTTATTTTTTATGTTATTCCTTTTCGTAGTAAATAATAAAATAAACCATCGTTAAGTTTAATAAAAACGATATTCCGTTACTGATAATTATAGGCCAATCTTTTTTCAGGACACCGTAAACTATCCATAAAGCAATTCCAAAGGTCAAAATGCTGTAATTTAATAGTGAAATTTGCTTTACTTTTTTAATTTTCCAGATTTTGATAATTTGAGGTATCACAGAAATTGTGATACAAGCTCCAGCAAAAAGTCCAAGTGCGTCAATAAGATTCATAATATGATTTTTTAAATTTAGCCTCCAACAATTTCACCGCCGTTCATATGAATAAACTGTCCCGTAATATAACTGCTGTCTTCACATGCAAGGAAAACATAAGCAGGCGCCACTTCTGAGGGCTGACCGGCTCTTCCCATTGGATTGTCTTTTCCAAAATCTGAAACTTTATCAAAACTGGCAACAATCAAAGGTGTCCAGATTGGTCCTGGAGCGACACCGTTTACCCGAATTTGTTTTTTGGCCAGCATCGCAGACAAGGATCTTGTAAAACTGACAATTGCGCCTTTAGTACTGGCATAATCAACTAAATGCTCACTTCCGCGGTAAGCGGTTACAGAACTGGTATTGATAATTGCGTCTCCTTTTTCTAAATAAGGCAATGCAGCTTTGGTTATATAGAAGTAAGGATATATGTTAGTTTCGAATGTTTTGTGTAGCTGTGCATCTGTAATATTTTCCAGTTCATTTTCAGGAAATTGTACTGCAGCATTATTTACCAGAATGTTGATTTTTTTAAAAGTAGCATGGCATTTTTTTACTGCTCTTTTGCAAAATGCAGCATCTTTTAAATCTCCGCTAATCAAAAGGCATTGTTGTCCCTCTTTTTCCACTAATTCTTTTGTATCCAGTGCATCTTTGTTTTCTTTAAGATAGACTATTGCAATATCTGCACCTTCACGCGCAAAATGTACGGCAACACTTCGGCCAATACCACTATCTCCACCCGTTATAAAGGCAACTTTGCCCAGCAGTTTTCCGCTTCCTGTATAATTTTCCCGAATGATTTCCGGCTCTGGCGTCATTTGATGCTCATTACCCGGAAGATTTTGTTTTTGTTCAGGAAATGATTTTGATTTTTCCATGATAAATATTTTTTAATAAAGTATGATCTAATTTAAAAATAAGACTGCTTCTTTTTTAACTGAAAAAAAAATAAGAGTGTCGCAATAAGTGTGTGATTCCTAATTCTGAATTAGATAGACAATAAAATACATTTAGTATTTATCACAATTAAAGTCTTTATAACCAACAATGTAAATGTTCATCGGCAAAAATATTCTATACTATTTCCTATTTTTAAACAACTTAAAAATGAAATTTTCCTTTTTTTTCATAAATTTGATAGCTTTACCTAATTATTGTTAATTTACTTTAAACAAATCAAGGCTTAATCAATTTGTATTTAAATTATAACGCTTTACTAAAAAAATAAAATGATATTAATTGTAGATGATATCCGGGCCAATATAATAGCCTTAAAAAAAACTTTAGAACTGCATGATATTGAAGTCGATAGTGCCGAATCTGGAGAAGAAGCGTTAAAAAAAATACTAAAGCAGGAATATTCACTTATAATAATGGATGTTCAGATGCCCGGACTTGACGGATTTGAAGTGGTTAAAATTTTATCCGGCAACACCCGTACAAAAGATATTCCGGTTATTTTTCTATCAGCAATCAGCATAGAAAAAAAATATATTTCTAAAGGATATGAAACCGGAGGAATCGATTATATCACCAAGCCTGTAGATACTGATTTACTTATCTTAAAAGTAAAGACGTATATAAAAATCTACAATCAGCAGAATGAGCTGAAAATAATGAAAGATCTGCTTTCAAAAGAAATTAAAATTAGAAAGGAAGCTCAGGATAACCTTGAAATTAAAATCGCAGAAAGGACAAAGGAACTGGTGGCAAAAAATGAAGAACTGGAATTCAGGAACCATGAACTGCAGCAGTTTTCCTGGGTAGTTTCCCATGATTTGAATGAACCTATTCGTAAAATTCAGATTTTTGTTAAAATCATCAAGGAACTTTATTTAGTTAATGATGAAAAAGCAATTGATTATGTAAACCGAACCATCAAATCGGCAGAGAGAATGCAGACGCTAATTACGGATTTGCTGGCATACTCACGATTGTCGTCGAAGGTTATGCCTGAAAAAACAGATCTGAACGAGGTTTTGCAGGAGGTTTTGTCTGATTTTGATTATTTGATTGAACGCAAGAACGCCATAATCAAGACAAGTGAATTGCCAACAATAGATAGTATTCCGAGTCAGTTGCGACAGGTATTTCAGAATTTAATTGGTAATGCTCTTAAGTTTTCCGTAGATATCAGGATACCACATATTGAGATAAGTTCAGAATTAATAGCCAATAAAGATTTTGATGCCCCGGTTTCTGCTTCCGGAAAGTATTGCAGAATAATGGTAAAGGACAACGGAATTGGTTTTGATGAAATATACCTCGATCGTATTTTTATCATTTTCCAAAGCCTTAATGACCGTCAGACTTATGAAGGAACCGGTATAGGACTGGCTATTGCAAAAAAAATTATCGAAAAACACAACGGACTCATTACTGCTAAAAGCGAAGTAGGAAATGGGGCTACTTTTATTATGGTTTTACCATTAGAATACGAAGAATTAAAATAGTTATATGAAGACAAATAATTTTAAAAGAAATTTAATAATCAGTTCGTCATTTTCTTTACTAATACTGACGGTCAGTTCCCTGGCTTCCTTTCTTAGTATAAAAAGTTTATTGACCAGTAACTATTGGGTAAACCATACTCAGGAAGTTATCTATAATCTAAATGATGGTGCAGCCATTATTACGGATTCTCAAACCAGTATGCGTGGTTATCTGATTACGGGTGATGAACATTTTCTGGAGCAATATTACAATGCGGAACAACTTTCTAATGCTTCTTTTGATAAGATAGAAGATATGACTATTGATAATGCTGTCCAGCAGAAAAATTTGCAAGAAGTAAAAGTACTTAGAAATAATTTTTTCAAATATTTGAATAATCAGGTTATAAAAAAGCGCTTAAATAAAGATGTTGTCACTTTTGACCTTAATGAAGGTACTAAAATGATGACTGATATGCGGAGTTATTTTAAACGCATTGAAAATACAGAGCAGCAACTCCTAAAGGATCGAAGTGAAAATTCGCAGCGTTACGGGACATACAGTTTCGTTTTGATTATTATTGCGTTTGTAATTTCGCTGATTATCAGCATAGTCTTTATGGGCAGAATTCTAAAAGACTATAATGAGCGTGTTATACTTCAGAATGAATTAATCAGGAAGGACAAAGAAACAGCTGATAGGATTGATGTTATCAGTACCATTTCCCAGGCCATATCTAATGGAGATTTTGACACACGTGTAGATGATACTAAAGCAGATGCACTTGGAATAGTGGGAGTATCACTAAATAATATGAGTATTTCATTGAAAAATTCATTCGATTTGTTATCTCAGAAAGAGTGGCAGCAGACCGGGATTGCAAAACTTAACAATGTAATGCTTGGAGATAAGGAAATACAGGATTTAGCTAATGATGTTATTCAATTTTTATGCAATTATACCAATAGCAGTGCCGGTGTTTTTTATACTTTAGAAGGTGATGAACTTTTTGCTACGGCTGGTTACAGTTATATTCCCAATAAAAATAAGGAAAGGATAAAAAAAGGGCAGGGTCTGGCCGGGCAGTCGGTGGTTTCCGGTAAATTATTGGAATTAAAATCATTTTCGCCTGAAGATATCCAGATTAGTTATGCTTTGGGAGAAATAAAACCTTCTCATATTATAGCTATTCCTTTGCTGGATACACGAGTAGAAGGTGTTATTGAGCTGGCAAGTGTTAATGAGTTTTCTCCGCTGATTATTGAATTTTTAAAAACGGCTTCAGGAAATATTGGTATTGCATTAAAGTCAACCAAAAATAAAAAACGTGTTATGGAATTGCTGGAAGAAACGCAATCCCAATCAGAAGAATTACAGATTCAGCATAGTGAACTGGAAGCGATCAATTCTGAATTAGAAGCACAGACCGAAAAGCTTCAGGCTTCAGAAGAAGAATTGAGAGTACAGCAGGAAGAACTTCAGCAGACTAATGAAGAACTCTCTGAAAGAAGTGTACTTCTCGAAGAAAAAAACACTGAAATTCAAAAGAAATCAGAAGCTCTCGAACTCACTACGCGTTATAAATCAGAATTTCTGGCCAATATGTCGCATGAACTGAGAACGCCTCTAAATTCTATTTTATTATTGAGCCGATTATTGTCTGAAAACAATAATCAAAGTATGAATACTGAAGAAATAGAGTTCGCAAAAGTAATCATGAGCTCCGGAAACAGCCTTTTGGGATTGATTGATGAAATTTTGGACCTGTCAAAAATAGAGGCAGGAAAAATGGAACTTGAATTTTTAGATGTTACTACAAGAGAGATAACGGATAATTTATCAGGTTTGTTTACACAGGTAGCCAAAGAAAAAAATATTGATTTTGAAATCATATCAAATGAAGCGCCGATTGTCATCAAAACAGATAAAATGCGTTTGGAGCAAATTCTTAAAAATCTGATTTCTAATGCCATTAAATTCACAGAAAGAGGTTCCGTAAGTCTTGAAATCAAAATCAATACGGATGATGACAGGATAATTTGTTTTATTGTAAAAGATACCGGAATTGGAATCCCATTAGACAAACAGCCATTGATTTTTGAAGCTTTTCAACAGGCAGATGGTTCTACAAAACGTAAATATGGAGGAACGGGCTTAGGATTATCCATCAGCAGGGAATTAGCCAAATTGCTTAAAGGAGAAATTATTCTGCACAGTAAGGAAAATGAAGGAAGTACTTTTACATTGTGTTTACCAATTTTCGGTTCCGAAATCAAAAAAGTTACTGTAGAAAAAGCACCACCAATACAAATTGAACAAGCGGAAGAAAAGGAAGAAAAAAACCTAAGAAAGAAATACATCAGCGCTATTATTCCTGATGAAATTGAAGACGACAGAAACTCAATTCTGATAAGCGATAAAGTAATTCTGATCGTTGAGGATGATATGAGTTTTGCAAAATCATTATTGACTTTTACTCGCAAAAGCGGTTACAAAGGTGTTGTATCTGTTCGTGGTGATTACGCATTAGATTTTGCATTGCTTTATAAACCGGTTGGAATATTGCTGGATATAGAACTTCCAATAAAAAGCGGTTGGGAAGTTTTGGAAGAATTGAAAAACAATATGGAAACAAAACATATTCCGGTTCACATTATGTCGTCGCATAAATTAAAACAGGAAAGTTTATTAAAAGGAGCAGTTGACTTTCTGGACAAGCCTGTTGCTTTTGATAAAATTCCGGAAGTTTTCATGAGAATTGAACATATCATTAACAAAGAATCACAAAAAGTCCTGATTATTGAGGATAATCATAAACATGCGAAGGCATTGGCCTATTTCCTGGAAAATTATAACATCAACTCAGAAATTAAAAGTGAAGTTGCTGATGGTGTGACCGCTTTAAATAAAGCTGATGTGGATTGTGTAATTCTGGATATGGGAATTCCTGATAAACAAGCGTATCAGATTTTGGACAATATCAAAAAAAGTCCGGGACTGGAAAATCTTCCCGTTATTGTATTTACAGGTAAAAGTTTATCGCTTAAAGAAGAATCTAAAATTAAGAAATATGCGGATTCCATTATTGTAAAAACAGCTCATTCTTATCAGAGGATGCTTGATGAGGTTTCTCTTTTTCTCCATTTGGTAGAAGAAGATAAGGGGCCAAACGGTAAAAAAGAAAGCTATAAAAAACTGAATTTATTAAACAATATACTTTTTGATAAAACAGTTTTAATTGTTGATGATGATGTACGCAATATTTATTCACTGACTAAAGCTCTGGAAGTTTTTAAAATGAAGGTGATTACGGCCTTTGATGGAAATGAGGCAATTAATGTCTTAGAAGAAAATCCAAATACTGATATTGTATTGCTGGACATGATGATGCCTAATATGGATGGATACGAGACTGCTGAAAAAATTAGAATCAATCCAAAACATAAAAATCTGCCAATTATTGCTGTTACTGCAAAAGCAATGACTGGAGATCGCGAAAAATGTATAAAAGCAGGTGCTTCTGATTACATCACGAAACCTGTAGATATTGATCAGCTACTTTCTTTATTGCGAGTATGGCTGTATGATAAAGTATAAAAATATTGAAGATGAATAAAAAAAGGCTTTTAATTATTGATGATGATCCAAGGAATATTTTTGCCCTTGTAAATACGCTGCGTGCGAAGTCATTTGAATGCTTATCCTGTTTAAGTGCTGAAGAAGCATTAAAAATATTAAATTCTGATGAAACCATTGATGCTGTTTTAATAGACATGATGATGCCTGAAATGGATGGTTATGAAGCAATTCCCTTAATAAAGAAAATTGCGTCCAGAGAGTCTGTTTATATTGTGGCTGTAACGGCACAGGCAATGCCGGGCGACAAAGAGAAATGCCTGGATGCCGGAGCTGATGATTATATTTCCAAACCTGTTGATGTTGATAAATTGCTTTTGATCTTAAGCAAAATTTGAAAAGATTATGATAGAAGACATCGAGTTAGAAACCCTTATTAATGACGTTTATGAATATTACGGTTTTGACTTTGGAAGTTATTCTAGGGCCTCTTTAAAAAGGCGTGTGAACAGGATTTATGAATTGGATGGATTTAAACATTTTCATGAATTCCTGTCCAAAGTTAGGTATGATCCTGAATATTATAAACACATGGTTGACGAAATAACTGTAAATGTTACAGAAATGTTTCGCGATCCGGCAGTTTATGCGGTTATACGTAATCAAATTTTGCCTTTGTTAGGTACTAAGCCATTTATTAGGTTATGGCATGCAGGATGTTCTACCGGAGAAGAAGTATATTCAATGGCTATTTTACTGAAAGAGGCGGGATTGCTGCACAAATCCCTTATTTATGCTACAGATATCAATGAAAAAGTATTAGATACGGCAAAAAAAGGCATTTTTCCATTGCGAATGATGAAGGAATACTCAGAGAATTACAGGGATGCGGGAGGGCAGGAAGATTTTTCCAGTTATTACACAGCCAATTATGGTATTGCAAAATTTAATGAAGAACTGGGACAGAAAATGGTTTTTTCACAACATAATTTAGTTTCAGATACTTCATTCAATGAATTTGATTTTATATTGTGCCGCAACGTCTTAATCTATTTTGATAACGATCTGCAAAAAAGAGCAATCAACTTATTTGATGAAAGTTTATCTGTTTTGGGCTTTTTGGCATTGGGTACTAAAGAAACTATTAAATATTCCATATCATTAAACAAGTACAAACAGCTCGATAGAGAAAAGATATGGAGGAAAGTAAAATGACATCAGACAATAAAATAATTATCATAGGCGGTTCAGCCGGAAGCTTGCTTGCACTCATGCAAATATTGCCTGAATTGCCGGTTATTCATTCATTTGCAATTGTAATCGTACTTCACAGAAAAAGTACAGACGAAGAAACCTTAGAGCAGTTAATTAAATTAAAATCCAATATTGCTGTAAAAACTGTAGAAGACAAAGTACCACTTTTGCCCGGATTTATTTATGTTGCGCCATCGAATTATCATTTGTTGTTTGAAAAAAACAGTATGTTATCACTGGATACATCTGAAAAAATAAATTACAGCAGGCCAAGTATTGATGTTTCTTTTGAGTCAGCTGCAGAAATTTACAAAGATCAGTTAATCGGAATTTTATTATCCGGGTCTAATACTGACGGAACAAAAGGGCTGCAGGCAATTCAGAATTATGGAGGAATTATTGTCATACAGGATCCACTTTCGGCAGAAATGCCTTTCATGCCAAGAAATGCAATTCAAAATACCACACCTGATTTTGTTTTGGATGTAGCTGAAATTACTCAGTTTATACTATCAATAGATAATTAGGCATGTCCTTATTTCGGAATCAAGTCACAATACCAAAATCCGAAATCGAAAGCTTCAGAAGTTTTTGTATCACAGGCAGTATCTGAAGAGTTTTCATTTTTGGGTTTTTCATATTTTCGGTAAACTAATTCCCCAATTTCAAAATTAATCGGGTTTGAAAAAAGAGGTCCATCAAAAGTAAAAGTGTGAAACTCTCCGTTTTCGCCACATACATCAACATTTTCCGGTAAATCATTTATAAAATCCTGATCAATGATTCTTCCAACGAAGCTTTTGTCTAAATAACGTTCGTTCACACAAACCACTATGGTTTTGAAACCTAAACTTATAAATTCCTGTATCAAATCGGGAGTTGGAATTTTCCAAAGAGGAAATATACCTTCAAAACCTATTTGTGCCAGTTTATCTTCGCGGTATTTACGCAAATCTTCCAGGAAAATATCACCAAAAACAGAATGGGTAATCCCTTGTTTTTTGAATTCCTGTAAAGTTTCGCTCATTACATTCTCATAAACCTCCATAGTTGGCATTTCTGGAATCTGCATAATTTTTAAAGGCAAACCAATGCTGTTGGACTGAGCTTCGAGTAATTCTACCCGTACGCCATGCATAGAAATTCTCTGATATTGCTGATTGACACTTGTTAATAGACATTCAATTGTAAAATCAGGATTACGAAGGATTTTATATAAGGCAAGAGCTGAATCTTTGCCACTGCTCCAGTTAAATAAAGCTTTTTTGGGTACTGACACTTTTTAGATATTTTCTAACGTAAACATACAAATTTCAATCGGTTTGTTGCTGAAACCTTTGTAACTTTGGGTTTTGTCTTCAAATTTATTTTAATGAAATACATTCTATTATTTATTACAAGCTTTGTTTTTGCGCAGCAAACCCAATTTATCGATTTTAAATCGGTTTCGGGACAATTAAAATTGAATCCAAAGGAAAAAGTTGTTTCAGGCTTAGTTAATTATCAATTTGAGGTTTTGAAACCTGTAGATACTATAAGAATAGATGCGAAAAACATGGAATTTTCTGAAGTAAAAATTGATCAAAAAAAAGTTGTTTTCGTGAATACAGGAAAAGAACTGCAAATCATTAATAATTTTCAAAAAGGAATAAATAATCTAACTTTTGAATATTCAGTTAAGCCTAAACAAGCATTATATTTTGTTGAAATAGAGGATTCTGATATGCAAATATGGACTCAGGGGCAGGGAAGATACACGAGTAACTGGTTTCCGAGTTTTGATGATGTCAACGAAAAAGTAATTTTTAATCTGGCAATCACACATGATAAAAATCACCAGGTTATCTCTAATGGTATTCTGAAGAGTAAAACTGAAACTAATAATGAATTTCAATGGCATTACCAGATGGAAAACCCAATGAGTTCCTATTTATTGATGCTGGCTATTGGAAAGTTTGATAAAAAAGAATTCAAATCCAAATCTAAGATTCCTTTAGAATATTATTTAGAGCGTAAGGATAATAGTCGTTTTGAGCCAACATACCGATATTCTAAACGAATTTTTGACTTTCTGGAGAAGGAAACAGGAGTGAAGTACCCATGGAAAATCAACAGACAAATTCCGGTTCGCGATTTTTTATATGCCGGAATGGAAAATACCACTACGACACTTTTTGCTACGCGTTATGTTGTAGATTCGATCGGCTTTGTTGATCGAAATTATACTAACGTAGATGCGCACGAATTGGCACATCATTGGTTTGGAGATTTGATTACGGCTGAAAGCAGTACACATCATTGGTTGCAGGAAGGTTTTGCAACCTACTATGCTGCATTAGCCGAAAAAGAAATATATGGTGATGATTATTTTTACTCTAAATTATACGATACGGCACAGCAGCTCAAATTTGCTTCCAGAACCGACTCGATTCCGGTATTAAATCCCAAAGCAAGTTCATTGACTTTTTACGAAAAAGGAGCATGGACATTGTTTGTTCTTCATGAGACTATTGGTGATAAAGCGTTTAAAAAAGCTATAAAAAGTTATTTGAAAAAGTATGCCTATAAAACGGTCAATACTAATGATTTCTTTGAAGAAATTAAAAAGGTATCCGATTTTGATTCAGCTAAATTTCAGAAAACGTGGTTGGAAACTACGGCTTTTGATACATCAACAGCAAATGCTTTATTGAGTAAAAACAAGAGCATTCAGATTCGGTTGGAAGTGGATAAAATGAAAAAAACGCCATTCGCAGAAAAGCAGGATTATTTTTTAAAACTTTTGAATTCTGATGTATATCATGCTGTAAAAGAATCAATTGTGAGACAAATAGAATCTGATAAATACGAAGATAAGAAAACACTTTTGTTAGCAGCATTAAAAACCAATAATATACAAGTCAGACAGACTGTTGCCGTTACAATGAAAAAAATACCTGAGGATTTCAGGAAAGAATATGAAACTTTACTGGACGATAAATCTTATCAGACACAGGAAATTGCGCTTTATTTTCTATGGAAGAATTTTCCGGATCGCCAGACAGAATATCTCAACAAATCAAAAGACTGGATTGGTTTTAATGATTATAATCTTCGTACTTTATGGCTTTCTTTAGCATTATCTACACCTAATTACAGTGCCAATTCAGAAGTTTTAATTCATGAATTAATTGCTTTTTCTTCTACCCGATATGAGGCTCCAACACGTCAAAATGCTCTTGAGAAGTTAATTTCTTTTAAGATTATCAATGATGAGGTTTTAAGTCACTTGGTTAATGCCACTACGCACCACATGTGGCAGTTTTCTAAATTTGGAAGAGATTCTATTCGGGGATTATTAAAAAATCCGGAAATGCGTGCTTCGTTTACCAGAATTTTACCTAATTTGAACCCCGATGAACAATTTCAGTTAAATCGTTTATTGAAGGAGTAATAAAGAAATAAAAAGAAAGAAGAAAGATTATAATTTTATAAAATCTTATACTTTGATTTTTTTTATAAAATAGCAAAAACAAACCTACAATTATTTATGAGAGCATTGGTTATTTCCGGTGGCGGTAGTAAAGGCGCATTTGCCGGCGGTGTTGCCCAATATTTATTAGAAGTAAAAAGATATCAATACGACTTATTCCTTGGAACTTCAACAGGAAGTTTATTGATTCCGCATCTTGCACTTGGAAATATTGAAAAAATCCATTCGATTTACACTAATGTTAACATGTCTAAAATATTCAATATCTGTCCCTTTGTGGTAAAAGTTAAAGATGGAGTAGATATCGTAACCATTAATCACTTTAATGTTTTGCGTCAGTTTATTAAAGGGAAAAGAACTTTTGGTGAAAGTAAAGGGCTTCAGAAATACATCAAAAAGAATTTTTCCTTATCTGATTTCAATGATTTAAAAAAGATGAAAAAGGATGTGGTGATTACGGTAACTAATTTTACAAGAAACGAAGCCGAATATAAATCCGTTAAAGATTGCACTTACGATGAGTTTTGTGACTGGTCCTGGATTTCCAGCAATTATGTTCCTTTTATGAGTTTGGTTACTAAGGATAATAATGAATACGGTGATGGAGGATTTTCAAGCTTGGTGCCTATTAGGGAAGCAATTAACCGTGGAGCAACTGAAATTGATGTTATTATTCTGGAAACAGAAGTCAATATGGAAAAAACGGTTATCGGTAAAAATCCGTTTTCACTGATGATTGATTTATTCAGAATTGCTTTGGATCAAGTTGAAAAACACGATATTGCAATAGGAAAACTGATAGCAAACAATAAGAATGTAAAACTTAATTTATATTACACTCCTACAAAATTGACCAATAATGCCTTAATTTTCAATAAGGAAGTAATGAAAACCTGGTGGGAACAAGGGTATGAATATGCTCAGAATAAGTCTGAAATTATGAGTGACAACAAGATATAAATAAGATTTTTAGAATGTAGATGTTGTAATTAAAAACGCTACATTCTAAATTATATTACCACAATTCTGCAACCTCATTTTTTATATATCCTAAAGCTGCATTACTTGGAGATTGCTTTTCCAGTAAATCATTCAAAATCTTTTCACGCAATTTGTCTGCACTATCAATTCGTTCACTCATAGCAGCTTTACGAATGATTTGTATAGTGGAGTTTTTGGCTGTTGTAATAATTGTCCAGCATTCATCAGACATATAAATTTGCTGAGTTAAATTGTGTTCAAACTCTTGCTCAATCTGGTCAATTACAAAATTTTCATAATCGTGTTTTTGTTGTGAAATCGGTGCAATACGAATTAAGAGCTTAGTGAGGTTAATGCGTTCTAAAAATAATGTCATGCGTTCGTAAGCCTGCAAACGTATTGGCAATGACTCGGAGTGAGCTTGTTTATTCAATAAAAAGGCACGCTTTCTATCATTGTTTTTAATGTGCAGTTCAAAGAAGCCGTATGCTACAAATCCTGTCACAATGGCTGGTAAAGTATAACTTGCTAGTTCAATAATTCTTGTAAAATCCATTTTCAAAATATTTACAGCAAAAATATACTTTTTGGCGATAAATCCACTTTATATTTATTGTAATAAACAAAATGTAAACTTTACTTTTGCAGCTGTTTTAAAACTTTATAACTATCTGTTTAATGGAATCATATATAATAATTTTATTGTGTATTGCAGCTTTTGCAGCAGGTTTTATTGATGCTATTGTTGGAGGCGGAGGATTAATCCAGACTCCAATGGGACTAATATTACTTCCCAATCTGCCAGTCTCAACTGTTATCGGAACTTTGAAAATCCCGGCTTTCATCGGAACTTCTTTTGCGGCATTTCAATATCTTAAAAAAGTTATTATTCAATGGAAGCTTTTGTTAATTATGATGTGTCTGGCAGTTCCTTCTGCATTTTTTGGTTCTACTTTATTGACTTTGGTCAGCAACGATTTTATGAAACCGCTTTTACTGGTGGTTTTATCTCTGTTATTTATATATACCTATGCGAAGAAAAATTTTGGTCAGCATGTAGCCAAAGATCATTCGGCAACAACACAGATTTTCTATGCAGTTGTAATTAGCGTAATTGTTGGTTTTTATGACGGTTTCATTGGTCCCGGGACAGGAAGTTTTTTTGTAGTTGCTTTTATTGCACTTTTGGGTTTTGACTTTTTGCATGCTTCCGCGAATGCTAAAATGGTCAATTTAGCTACCAACTTTGGATCTATTTGTTTATTTATAATTAAAGGAAAAATTATCTGGACAATTGCAATTCCAATGGCTATTAGTAATGGTGTCGGTGGATGGCTTGGCGCAAAATTGGCTATAAATAAAGGTAATGGTTTTATAAGAATCTTTTTTCTAATCGTAGTTATAGGTACTCTTATCCGATTTGCTTACGATGTTTTCTTCAAATAGTAATTCTTCCTTTTCACTTTCATTTTTATAAATCATTTTCATTTCTTATCGAATATATTTAGAAATGAAAGTGTATATTTCACACTAATTGATAGATTAAATTCATGGATACTTTATTTTTAGATTGATATATTTGAGTATTTGTAATTTATTTAACATTTAATTTGTTAATTAACAATAAAACCATATATTTGTGTAATCGATTACATTTCTATGAATTAATCTCGAAAAATGGCTTATAATTTAAATAATTTGAAATCATTATAAATATATCTAAGAACCTTCAAATGAAAAAAGAGTTAATTGCTTTATTTATATTGATGCTTTCGCCTTTTTATATACATTCTCAAATATATGTTTCCCCGGCAGGAAAAATTACCAATAATGGGACTTTAGAAAGTCCTACAACACTTCAAAATGCAATCAAGATTGTAGTTCCGGGTCAAACAATTTATTTGAGAGGCGGAATTTATTCCATTGCATCTACCATCTTTATTACAAGAGAAAATAGTGGAATGATCGGAAGCCTGAAAAGAATAGAAAATTACGAAGATGAAACTCCTGTTTTGGATTTTTCGGCTCAAAGGGAAATTAATGAAAATAAAGGAATTGTTCTGGATGGATTTTATTGGTACTTCAAAGGAATTACAATTCGAAAAGCAGGGGATAATGGTATGCTTCTTTCGGGAAATAATAATATTATTGATAATTGTATTTTTGAAAAAAATAGAGACAGCGGACTTCAGATAAGCCGATATTACGCTGCTTATACTTCAATCAGTCAATGGCCTTCCAATAATTTAATTCTGAACTGCGAATCTTTTGATAATAAAGATTCATTGGCAGAAAATGCAGATGGTTTTGCGGCAAAACTTACTTGTGGTCAGGGCAATATTTTTCGTGGCTGTATATCTCATAATAATAGTGATGATGGTTGGGATTTATATACAAAAAAGAAAACAGGTGCGATTGGGGCTATTTTATTTGAAAACTGTGTTGCCTACAATAATGGAACGCTTACAAATGGGAGTACAACGGTAACCGGAGATAAAAATGGTTTTAAATTAGGAGGTGAAGGTATTCCTGTAAATCATATACTGAGACGATGCATTGCTTTTGGAAATGGACAGCATGGATTTACGGACAATAATAATCTGGGTGCTATTGAGATGACAAACAATACTTCATTTAATAATAAAAGTAATGGTTTTGGATTTCGTGAAGGAGGTAAGCATCAATTTAGAAATAATATCTCTTATAAATCATTCAAGGATAAAATTTTTGGTAAGGATGTCGAAAATTCTAATGTATGGTGGATGAAAATGAGTACCAATGGAAGAAATCCTTCTCTTGTAATTAGCGATGATGATTTTGTTTCCTTAACAGTTCCTGCAGTTCTTAAAAATGGAGATGGAAGTCCTAATTTGGGCGGTTTTTTGGCACTAAAACCTACCAGTGATTTTATAGATGCTGGTGTGCAGGCGACAGAAATTGTATATAACGGAACTGCTCCGGATCTAGGAGCCAGAGAATTAGACTCCCAACAAAAAACTGATTTTATCCTGAAAGCAACAGCAAAACCAATTGCAGGTGGAAGTGTAACTGTAAATCCTTTAAAAACAACTTATAATGCAAGAGAAGTTGTAACGTTGACAGCAACACCGCTACCTAATTATATATTTAAATCGTGGAGCAATGGTTCAACGATTCCTATTACAACCATAACAATGGATACTAATAAAACCGTTACGGCAAATTATAAAAGTGCATTACCGGCAGCCTATGTTTTAACAGTAATGACAAATCCAATCGAAGGCGGGACGATTATAATAAGCCCAGATAGACCAACTTATACAGAAGGCGAAATAGTAACGCTGAAAGCAATTCCTTCAAAAGGTAATGAACTTAAATCGTGGAGTTCAGGAGAAAGTACCGAAATTATATCAATTCCAATGAATGCAGATATGGGAGTTACAGCAACTTTTGGTGAAAAACTTACCGGAACCCATACTTTAAGAGTTGAAGAAGCAGCACCGGGATATTGTGATTATGATGGTGTTATTGCTATCAATTCCAGTGCAAATAATAGAAAAATAACTAATATTACGGACGCTGCCGGTAATGGAATAAATTATAGTGTTAAAGTTCCTGCTTCTGGTCTTTATACTGTTGTGTTTCGATACGTACACAGAGGAAAAACGACTACTGCCAAACTTAAAATAAATACAGAAGATGCAATAGACTTATCATTTCCTATAACTTCCAGCACAACACAGTTTGCTACCACTAGGTCAACAAACATTAAATTAGTAAAAGGTATAAATACAATTAAATTAGAAACGATTGATGCTTTAGCATTTGCCAATATAGACTGGATGGAAATTACAGGTGAAGCTCCGGCTGGAGAATCCTGTCCATAGGTTTGACCCTTATTTTAAATTAACCACTTAAAATATTAACTATCTTAACCAAACTTTAATTAAATGAAAAAAAAATTAACCACTTTATTTTCTGCATTGCTGTTTTTTCCGCTTTGCATGTTTTCTCAAATTTATGTTTCCCCAACAGGATTAGCCTCAAATGATGGTACAATTAGTAGTCCAAAAACATTGCAAAATGCAATTACTACTGTTAGTCCCGGACAAACGATTTATATGCGGGGTGGAATATATTCCATAGCATCTACCATTTTGATTGCCAGAGCCAATAGCGGAACGGCGGGAAACCTAAAAAGAATTGAAGCCTATTCAGGCGAAATTCCTATTATTGATTTTTCTGCACAGGCAGAACTTCCTGCTAACAGAGGTATTATTCTGGATGCTTTTTATTGGTATTTTAAAGGAATAACGATAAGAAATTCCGGAGATAATGGAATGCTTCTTTCAGGCAGTAACAATACGATTGATAATTGTATTTTTGAAAAAAACCGTGATAGCGGACTCCAATTGAGCAGATATGATGTAAATGCTACTATAATCAGTCAATGGCCTTCAAATAATCTTATTTTGAATTGTGAAGCTTTTGATAATAAAGATATAGGTTCTGAAAATGCAGATGGTTTTGCTGCAAAACTGACTTGCGGTGAAGGAAATGTTTTTAGAGGCTGTATTTCACATAATAATATTGATGATGGATGGGATTTATACACTAAATCAGAAACGGGACCAATAGGTATCATTTTATTTGAAAACTGTGTTGCTTACAATAACGGAACATTATCCACAAGCGGCACTTCCGGTACCGGAGATAAAAATGGTTTTAAATTGGGAGGCGAAGGTATTCCTGTGAATCATATTGTAAGACGCTGCGTGGCTTTTGGAAACGGAAAGCACGGTTTTACAGATAATAATAACTTAGGTTCAATTGAAATGTCTAATAATACTTCGGTAAATAATGCAGAGGCCAATTTTGCTTTCAGAACAGGAGGAACACATCAGTTTAGAAATAATATTTCATTTAATTCGGGAAGCAGTGATAAAAACTCAGGAACCGACGTAGGTTTTTCCAATGTTTGGTGGATTAGTAAAAAAAGTACAAATGGAAGAACTCCGGCTATTGTTTCGAGTGCAGCCGATTTTGTTACTTTAACACCTCCTGCGATTATAAAAAATGCTGATGGAAGTCCTAACTTAGGTGCTTTTGCGACATTAAGTTTAAATAGTGATTTTATTGATGCCGGAGTTACAGCAACCGGTATAAGCTTTAGCGGAACAGCTCCTGATTTAGGTGCCAGAGAAACAGGACCGGTACAGACAACAGATTTTGTTCTCACGGCTACTACCAGTCCATTTGCTGGAGGAACTATAGCAATTAATCCAAATAATGCAACTTATAATGCGGGAACTGTTGTGTCATTAACCGCTACATCTGCAGCTAATTATGAATTTGTATCCTGGAGTAACGGAGCAACAACTGCTACCACAACTGTTACTATGGATGCTAACAAAACAATTACAGCCAATTTTAAAAGTACGCTTCCTGCAGCATACGTTTTGACTGCAAGTGTAAATCCTCTTAATGGCGGAACTATTTCAATTACACCAAATAAACCCACTTACACAGAAGGAGAAGTGGTAACTCTTACAGCTACGCCTGCTTCAGGATATGTATTTGACAAATGGAGCAACAACGCAACAATGGCAAGTACAACAATTACAATGAACAGTGATATAACACTTAGTGTTTTATTCACTTTGCAGGTTACCGGAATCCAAACTTTAAGAATTGAGGATGCGGCTTCATTTACATCCGGATATTGCGGTTTTGAAGGCGCGCGTTCTTCAAACACAGGTGCAAATAACGGATTTGTGACTAATTTTTCAAATAATGCCGGAAAAGGAGTGAGCTACACTGTTAAAGTTCCAACTGCAGGGATTTACAGTATTGTTTTTAGATACGTAAATAGCAGTTCAGGTAATGCAACTACAGCAAAATTAAAAGTAAATGGTTCAGATGCTATTCCGGCTTTGTCATTTCCAAAAACAGCAAATTCTACAACTTTTACACTAACTACAGCTGCTAACATTACACTGGCTAGTGGAGTAAATACAATTCGGCTAGAAACAACTGCAGGTTCAGCATTTGCAGATATTGACTGGATAGAAATAACGGGTGAAACTCCGTTAGCAGAGTCATGCATGAGTAAGGTAGCAACATTAGCAAAAGATAATTTTGAAAAATTAGTTTTTGAAGCTTTTGTTTCACCTAATCCTGCTACAGAAAATGTAAATTTGGTTGTTAATTCTCCACAATCACAAGAGGCTAATATTGTGTTGACAAATGTAAGCGGTCAAACTGTGTTTTCACGAAAACAACATTTGGATAGTGGCACAAATACTATTTCGATAGACAAAAAATCAGTTACTAATGGTCTGTATATTCTTACTGTGGAATCAGAAGGGATAAAAAAATCAATAAAGGTAATTGTAAAGTAAGAAAACCAAAACCACTTTTTTAAATTGAAAAACCACTTTCTTTATGGAAGTGGTTTTTTTATTTCCTTCTTTTTCTCTTTTAAGCTAAGTTTGATTTTTATAGAATTAAACTCTTAAGGATTTAATTCTTATTTTTGCATAAAAGGAGAACAATTTCATGCATAAATATATTGACCAGCTCAACGAAGCACAACGAGAACCCGTTTTACAAAAAGATGGGCCAATGATTATTATTGCTGGTGCAGGTTCGGGAAAAACCCGTGTTTTGACAATTAGGATTGCTTATTTGATGCATCAGGGAATTGATGCTTTCAATATACTGTCACTCACCTTTACAAACAAGGCGGCCCGTGAAATGAAGCACAGGATTTCAGCAATTGTTGGTGCCAGTGAAGCAAAGAACTTATGGATGGGAACTTTTCACTCCGTTTTTGCAAGAATTCTTCGTTCAGAATCAGAACATCTGGGTTATCCTTCCAATTTTACCATCTATGATTCTCAGGATTCACAACGACTGATTTCTTCAATTATTAAAGAAATGCAGCTCGATCGCGATATCTATAAACCAAAACAAGTTTTAGGAAGGATTTCAAGTTATAAAAACAGTCTTATTACGGTTAAGGCCTATTTTAATAATCCTGAATTGCAGGAAGCCGATGCGATGGCGAAAAAACCTCGCTTAGGAGAGATTTATCAGCAATATGTAGAGCGATGTTTTAAAGCCGGAGCAATGGATTTTGATGATTTGCTGTTGAAAACCAATGAATTGCTGACTCGATTTCCGGAAGTCTTAGCTAAATATCAAAATCGTTTTCGTTACATTCTGGTTGATGAGTACCAGGATACGAATCACTCGCAATATTTGATTGTTCGTGCCTTATCGGATAAATTTCAGAATATTTGCGTTGTTGGGGATGATGCCCAGAGTATTTATGCTTTTCGAGGTGCGAATATCAACAATATTCTGAATTTTCAAAAGGATTATGAAGGAGTCAAAACATTTAGACTGGAGCAAAATTATCGATCAACACGAAATATTGTTGAAGCTGCCAATACCATCATCGATAAAAATAAAACCAAACTGGATAAGATTGTCTGGACAGCTAATGATTTTGGTCCGAAGATAAAGATACACAGAAGTTTGACTGATGCCGAAGAAGGTCGTTTTGTAGCGAGTACTATTTTTGAGCAAAAAATGCAGAATCAATTGCACAATGGGGCTTTTGCAATTTTATATCGTACCAATGCACAATCTCGTGCTATGGAAGATGCCTTGAGAAAACGCGATATTCCGTATAGAATTTACGGAGGATTGTCATTCTATCAGCGTAAGGAAATTAAAGACGTATTATGTTATCTGCGTTTGGTAATTAACCCAAAAGATGAGGAAGCATTAATTCGTGTTATCAATTATCCGGCACGCGGAATTGGTGATACAACTGTCGAAAAATTAACCATTGCAGCCAACCACTACAAACGCTCAATTTGGGAAGTAATGGTAAATATTGATAAGATTGATTTGAAACTCAACACTGGAACAAAGAATAAACTGAAAGATTTTGTAACCATGATTCAGAGCTTTCAAATTATTAATGAAAATCAGGATGCATTTTACATTACCGATCATGTTGCCAAAAAAACAGGTCTTGTTCAGGAATTAAAAAAAGATGCTACGCCTGAAGGAATGGCTAAAATTCAGAATATTGAAGAGTTGTTAAATGGTATAAAGGATTTTACCGAAGGACAAATAGAAATTGACGGAGCGAGGGGAGCCTTGTCTGAATTTATGGAAGATGTGGCGCTTGCAACTGATTTGGATAAAGATACATCTGATGAAGACAGAGTGGCTTTAATGACAATTCACTTAGCGAAAGGACTTGAATTTCCTCATGTTTTTGTTGTTGGAATGGAAGAAGATTTATTTCCGAGCGCCATGAGTATGAGCACCAGAAGTGAATTGGAAGAAGAAAGAAGATTATTTTATGTGGCTTTGACTCGTGCAGAACATCAGGCTTATTTAACATATGCACAATCTCGTTATCGTTGGGGAAAACTGACGGATAGCGATCCATCCCGTTTCATTGAAGAAATTGACGGCCAATATCTGGAATACTTAACACCATCCGAAAGTAACTATCGATACAAACCAATGATTGACAGTGATATTTTTGGAGATGTAGACAAATCGAAACTAAGGCTGGCAAAACCAATTGGAGGAACACCACCAAAGTACATCACAGATAATGAACCCAAACCGGATTTAAATATTCGTAAATTGAAACCTGTTGCAGGAAACAATCCTAATAATGCACCAAATTTATTTGACAGTAAATTAACCATCGGAAATGTTGTAATGCATGAACGTTTCGGAAAAGGAGAAGTTATCAATCTAGAAGGGGTTGGAGCAGATAAAAAAGCCGAAATAAAATTTGAAGTTGGAGGAATTAAGAAATTATTGCTGCGATTTGCTAAATTAGATGTTATAGGATAAAAAGAAGTTTCAAAGTTTTAGGTTTCAAGTTTTCCTGACTTTGCACAAATCTTTGCGAACTTTGCGGTTAAACATTATTCGAATTAACTTGAAAACCTGAAACAAAATTAAACTTGAAACAAAAATAAAATGGCTGAATTTATAAAAATATATCCGGACAAACCAAGTGAAGCTGCCATTGCAAAAGTGGTTAAAGTGCTTCAAAATGGAGGTTTAGTAATTTATCCCACTGATACCGTTTATGGCTTGGGTTGTGATATAACCAATTCGAGGGCTTTAGAAAAAATCGCAAAAATTAAAGGAGTAAAGTTAGAAAAAGCAAATTTCTCTTTTATCTGTCACGATTTAAGTAACTTATCAGATTATGTAAGACAAATCGATACGTCTACATTCAAAATTTTAAAAAGAGCCTTACCAGGTCCTTATACATTTATTTTGCCCGGAAATAATAATTTACCAAAAGAGTTTAAAAAGAAAACGACGGTCGGTATTCGTATTCCTGATAATAGCATTGCCTTGGAAATTGTTCGTAAGTTGGGGAATCCGATAGTTTCAACGTCGATAAGGGATGAAGATGATGTAATAGAATACACAACTGATCCGGAATTAATTTTCGAAAAATGGCAGAATCTTGTTGATATGGTTATTGATGGAGGATATGGTGATAACGTTGGATCAACAATTATTGATTTATCAGAACATGAACCTGTTGTTATAAGAGAAGGAAAAGGTGATGTGGGAATTTTGTAAATAAAAACCTAAATCTGTTAGCATTTAAAAAATAAATAGTAACTTTATTAATAGTTAAAATTTAGTTAGTTAATAAAAAAATCTTATCCTTTGTTTGTTTAGGGATATTAAAAAAGCAGGTCAATTGACCTGCTTTTTTGTATTAATAAGATTGGAAAAACTATTGTTGTTGTTTTTTCATTTCTTTTTCGATCATTTCATAAAATTGATCAATTTTTGGCATAACCACAATTCTTGTTCTTCTGTTACGAGATTTGTTATCTGGTGTGTCATTAGCAACTAATGGAACATAAGAACTTCTACCTGCAGCAATTAATTTAGCAGGATTCACTCCAAGATCATTAGTTAATACACGAACAATTGAAGTAGAACGTTTCACACTCAGATCCCAGTTGTCAAGTAAAACACCATTGCTTCTGTATGGAACATTATCAGTATGACCTTCAACCATACATTCAAAGTCTGGCTTATCATTAACTACTTTTGCAACTTTAGCCAAAACAGATTTAGCTTTGTCAGTTACGTCATAACTTCCGCTTTTGAAAAGTAATTTATCAGCAATTGAGATGAAAACAACACCTTTCTCAACGTTAATTTCGATATCCGGATCATTAATTCCAACAGCTCCTTTTAAACTCGTAACTAAAGCCAATGTTACACTGTCCTTCTTAGTTAATGCATCCTGAAGTCTTGAGATTTTCAGATCTTTTTCTTTAAGACTCTCAAGTGATTTTTCAAGATTTTCAGCTCCTTTTGTAGTTAAAACAGTTAAGTCTTTTGAAGTACTAATCAAGTCTTTATTGTGTTCTTTATAGCTTTGAGCTGTAGCAGCTAATCCTGCTTTCTCTTCTAAACAAGTATTTAGTTTTACTGTACATGAATTTAATAAGTCTTGGGTTTCTTTATTTTTAGCTTCCAGTTCAGCATATTTCTTTTTTGAAACACACGAGGTTAGAGCCATTAGTACTGTTAAAGCGATTGCTATTTTTCTCATAAACTTAGATTTAATGTTAATTACAAATTTAATTTTTAATATTTTGAATACTGTTAAAGATTTCTTTAAAAATTGTCAATTTTTTTATATAATATAGGAAAACGATACTTTTCACGGTATAGTATTGTTGCATTTGGAAATATTTTCTCTTTTTAAGATAAGTAAGTGAAACACAATAAAATGAAAAATGCGCATGTAAAATTGCAATCGAATGTTTCCATTTTCCTTGTGTTAAAAATCGCACACCAGCTATCCCGTCTAAAATCATTCTGAAGAAAATAACGAAAAACAAACCTTTTTTAGGAAGGTTTTTTACGAGCATTAATAATGAATTTCTAAAATTTAAATAGGTCTTCTTCGGATTTCCTTCTTCTAATGTCGCTCCGCCCACATGATAGACAACGGATTGATAATTGAATTTAATAACATGACCATCATTTTGTGCGCGCCAGCATAAATCTATTTCTTCCTGATGAGCAAAAAATGATTCATCAAAACCTCCTAATTCATGATAGACTTCTTTGCGTATGAAAAAACAAGCACCTGAAGCCCAAAACAATTCACAATTATTATCATATTGTCCATTGTCTTTTTCAAGGGTATCAAAAATACGTCCTCTACAAAATGGATAACCAAATTTATCAATGAAACCACCTGCAGCTCCTGCATATTCAAAATATTCCTTGTTTTTAAAATCAAGAATCTTAGGCTGGATAATGGCTGTGTTTTTTTCCGTGTCAAAGGTTTCAATTATTGGTTTCAGCCAGTTTTCAGACACTTCAATATCGGAATTGACCAAAGCATAAATTTCAGCATTTACATGTTTTAGGGCATCATTGTAACCTTTTGCGAAACCATGATTGTGTGTGTTTTTTATAATTTTTACAGAAGGAAAATTATTGTGAACAAATTCTACAGAACTGTCCGTTGAAGCATTATCTGCAACATATATAGTTGCTTCTGCCGAAAATCGAATTACGGACGGTAAAAATTGTTCTAATAATTTTCTTCCGTTCCAATTTAAAATGACTATTGCGATCTTATCCAAAAGCGTATTTATTAATTTATTTTTTATTCTTTGTAATTCGGCAAGGATTCCAGAAACTCATATTTTTCGTTTTCAAAATCCATTTGACAATAATAATGATTCAGTCCATTCGTAACTTTCAAAAACCGTGCCTTCATAGTCATATTATAACGGGCAATCTGGTCAAAAGTTGCCTGAGATATTTTTACTTCAGGAGCTTTGCATTCTACCAATATATGTATAGAACCATCCGAATTAAAAACGACTACATCATAGCGTTTTCGTAATCCGTTGATGGTTAAAACTTTCTCTACATTGATGAGCGATTTCGGATATTTTTTTTCATCCATTAAATAGTGAACAACATGCTGACGAACCCATTCTTCCGGGGTTAGAATTATGAATTTTTTTCTGATTTCATCAAAAATAGACACTTTATTTTCGCTATTTTTGAATCGAAAAGAATAGATTGGGAAATTTAATCGCTGCATAAAGCAAAAATATTAAAATAGTTTAAGGTTTCAGGTTAAACTTGAAATTTTAAACTTGAAACAAGGATTTTGAATGGACGAAGTTGTAAAAATTGTCAATGATATAAAAGCAGGTAATATAAAACCGATTTATTTTTTAATGGGGGAAGAACCTTATTATATTGATAAATTGTCTGAATATATTGAGCAGAATGTACTTTCGGAAGAAGAAAAAGGATTCAATCAAACAGTTTTATATGGAAGGGATGTTTCTGTTGAAGATATCGTTTCAACCTCAAAGCGCTATCCTATGATGGCAGATCGCCAGGTTGTAATAGTAAAAGAAGCACAGGATTTATCACGAACGATTGACAAAATCGAATCCTATGTTAATAATCCGATGGAAACAACGGTTTTAGTTTTTTGTTACAAATACAAAACACTCGATAAACGTAAAAAAGTTACCAAATTATTAGCACAAAAAGGTGTAGTCTACGAAAGTAAAAAACTCTACGAAAATCAGGTTGGCGATTGGATTAAAAGAGTGTTGGCTGGAAAAAAATACACCATTGATCCAAAAGCAAATGCCATGCTGGTAGAGTTTTTAGGAACAGATTTGAGTAAAATCAATAATGAATTAGAAAAACTACAAATCATCTTACCACAGGGAACCATGATTTCTCCACAACATATTGAAGAAAATATTGGTTTTAGTAAAGATTATAACGTTTTTGAACTACGAAAAGCAATAGGTGAACGCAATCAGATAAAGGCATATAAAATTGCTGAGAATTTCGCTCATAATCCTAAAGAATATCCATTGGTTATGACTACCGGATTAGTATTTTCTTTTTTTATTCAGATATTAAAATACCATGGCTTAAAAGATAAAAATCCAAAAACGGCTGCTCCAATTTTAGGAGTTAATCCTTTTTTTATGAAAGATTATGATATGGCACTCAAGAATTATCCCATGAAAAAAGTAAGTCATATTGTAGGAACGCTGCGTGATATAGATGTCAAAAGTAAAGGCGTTGGTGCCAATGCTTTACCGCAATCAGATTTGTTAAAAGAAATGCTGTATAAAATTTTTAATTAAGCCGTGAAAATTCACGATATTTGCACTTCTAAAAAAATAATACCACTTTAAATTAATTAAACAATTATGGGAATGAATAAAAATACCGTTTTAGGATGGGCTACTTTTATAATGATACTTATGGGATTGTTACTTATAGGTCTTGGTGCTTTTAGATATAGTGAAGTATCGGGTTGGGGATTTGCAGCAACAGGAGTTGGATTTTTAGCCAATGCCTGGGTTTTCAATGCTTTGAAGGGTAGGGTTTAAAAATTAAATATCAATTGAGAAACTCAATAATCAATATTAAATTCAATAATAATTAAAAATAATAAATAAAAATAATAAATAAAAAATATAAAAATGTCAGACGATAAGAAAGTAATTTTCTCAATGCAGAAATTGAGTAAAACCTATCAGGGAGCAGACAAACCAGTGCTTAAAAATATTTATTTGAGTTTCTTTTACGGTGCAAAAATTGGTATTTTGGGTCTTAACGGTTCAGGTAAATCTTCACTTTTAAAAATTATAGCAGGAGTTGATAAAAACTACCAGGGAGATGTTGTTTTTCAGCCAGGTTACACTGTTGGTTATTTAGAGCAGGAACCTATTCTTGACGACTCTAAAACCGTTATCGAAATTGTTCGTGAAGGGGCTGCTGAAACAATGGCTGTTTTAGAGGAATACAATAAGATTAACGATTTATTCGGTCTTGAAGAAAACTATTCTGACCCTGATAAAATGGACAAGTTGATGGATCGTCAGGCCTCTTTGCAGGATAAAATAGATGCTCTAGGAGCCTGGGAAATCGATACAAAACTAGAAATCGCCATGGATGCATTACGTACGCCGGATGGTGATACACCAATTAAAAACCTTTCAGGGGGTGAGCGACGTCGTGTTGCTTTATGTCGTTTGTTGTTGCAACAGCCTGATGTATTGCTTTTGGATGAGCCAACCAACCACTTAGATGCTGAGTCTGTACTTTGGTTAGAGCAGCACTTAGCACAATATTCGGGAACTGTTATCGCGGTAACGCACGATAGATATTTCCTTGATAACGTAGCAGGTTGGATTTTAGAGCTGGATAGAGGAGAAGGTATTCCATGGAAAGGAAATTATTCTTCCTGGTTAGATCAAAAATCAAGCAGAATGGCATTAGAAGAAAAAGTAGCTTCTAAACGCCGTAAAAACTTAGAACGCGAGCTGGACTGGGTACGACAAGGAGCGAAAGGCCGTCAAACGAAACAAAAAGCACGTTTACAGAACTACGACAAATTATTGAACGAAGATCAAAAACAACTGGATGAAAATCTGGAAATCTATATTCCGAACGGTCCACGTTTAGGAACCAATGTCATCGAAGCCAAAAATGTAGCCAAAGCTTTTGGAGATAAATTATTGTATGATAACCTAAACTTCACTTTGCCACAAGCCGGAATCGTTGGAATTATTGGACCAAATGGTGCTGGTAAATCGACCATTTTCAAAATGATCATGGGAGAACAAGCTACTGATAGCGGAGAATTTTCTGTTGGAGAAACCGTAAAAATCGCTTATGTAGATCAGGCGCATTCTAATATTGATCCGAATAAATCAATCTGGGAAAACTTTGCGGACGGTCAGGAACTAATCATGATGGGCGGAAAACAAGTGAACTCAAGAGCTTATTTATCGCGTTTCAATTTTGGTGGTGGTGAACAAAACAAGAAAGTTTCGATGCTTTCCGGTGGAGAGCGTAACCGTCTGCACCTGGCAATGACGTTGAAAGAAGAAGGAAACGTTTTGTTACTAGATGAGCCTACGAATGATTTGGACGTAAATACGCTTCGTGCACTCGAAGAAGGTTTAGAGAACTTTGCTGGTTGTGCCGTAGTAATTTCGCACGACAGATGGTTCTTAGACAGAATTTGTACACACATCCTTGCTTTCGAAGGCGATTCTGAAGTGTATTATTTCGAAGGAGGATTCTCTGATTACGAAGAAAATAAAAAGAAACGTTTAGGTGGTGATTTAACCCCAAAACGTTTGAAATACAAAAAATTGATTAGATAAATCTTGTTGATTTTTTAATAGATAAAGGATGCTAAAATTTTTAGCATCCTTTTTTTGTGTCCATTAATGAAAATAATTTATTCAAATTTTTTATAAGAAATTGTATGAACAGATTTCAACCTTTTATCAATGGTATGGTACTCTTTTATGACATTGTTATTTTTGTCGTATTCGTATTTTGTTTTATAAAGATTAGGACTATTATTAGATGAAAATTCAAAACCACTTTCGATTAAATTATTATTTTCATCATATTTGTAAAAATTAGTGACGTCTTTTTTACCGTTATATAATCTGTAATTACCAATTAAATTCCCAATAGTATCATATTGATAGGCTGTTTCAGAAAACAGCTTCTCATTTGGGAGGTATGTTTTTGTTTTTATTAAATTATTACTGGAGTAAAAATATTCTTCTGTAATAGAAAAATCTGTTTTATTCCGCCATTTTGTATGTAGTGTTTTTTTTAAATTATTGCTGTGATAGTCTATTTTTTGATAAATTGTATCTCCATCTTTATTAATAAATTGTATTTCGGTGTTGTTTCCATTTTTATCATAAGAATAGTTTCGAATGTCTGAAAAAACTAGTGCATGTTTATCTTTAGTAAGTGTTAGTGATTTTACTACTTTTCCACCTTCATATTCATACACAACGTAGTTTATAGTATCTTGCTTTGAAGAGAACACCGTTTTGGTAAGCAACTCGCCATTATTATTAAATGTTTTATGAGACTTTAGGATACTGTCTTTGCTTTTCGGCTGGTGAGTATATTCAAAGCTTTGGCTAATGTTATTTTTACTTCTAATTTTTCTTTCTTTTTCTAAAGTAACTGGATCAATTTCTTTATTATTAGTTAACTGGGCCAACAAATTGGTGCTGGCAGATAAAAGAATTAGTGGAATTAATTTTGATATTTTCATCTGATTGGGTTAGTTCAGAAATGTAATCAATTAAATTTAAGTAAGAAAATTATTTGTAATTATATTTTTGGAAGTGATTTATTTCATCAGTTGTTTCTTTACAGCATACGTTCAATAAGTGCATTAGTTTACAAAAACTTAGCTTTTAATTCAGGAGTTGGAATCATACAGCTTTCTTTTTTACCATACCATTTGTATCTATTCTTGGCAATATAATCATAAATGTAATTTCGAAGCTTCTCAGGAAGAATTTTAAAAACGGATAACATGCCATAAATTCCGCCCAATTCGCCACAAATTTCAATAACTGCCGAAGATTTATAATAGTAAGCAACGCCGGGATTGTACAAAATGATGCTATCGATTTTTGTTCGTTCTACACCAATATAATTACGAATTTCAATTCCTAATTCTGATTGCAATGCCACAAATCCAAATACATCTTTTTTATCATGTTTAATGATAAACTGAACGGAACTGTCGCATAAATTGCAAACACCGTCGAAGAGAATTATTTTTTTATTTTCAGGTAAGCCTAACATCATAACTTAGGGTTTTTAAAATTTTGAAGAGGAATTATTACATCTGCACCGCCCCATTCTACAAGAGTGAATCCTTTTCTTTCTGTTCTTTGTAATTTTTGTTCCTGAATTTCAATTTTATTTTCCAATTGGTAAAATTCCATAAAAACTCTAATGGAAGTATCAGGTTTTGGATTTATGTTGTTGGTCGAAAAAATATCATATTCTGAATTTACATAAAAATGAATAAAATTAGTTTCGTTTTGCTCTAAATGTGGCAGCCAAAACTGTATAAAATCATTCGTTTCAAAAGTATTCAAACCCAATGTTTCTAATTTTTCAGTTAGAAAAGAAACCAAATTATTTTTGTCTACTGAAAATCCGGTTTGATAATTATAATGTTCGTTAGGAAAATTTTGCGTTCCATCCCAAAATAAGGAATTGTAGAAACGTTTTGTTTTTTTATCAAAAATTTTACCATCCGGATAAGCTGTAATTTCCCATTTATCTTGATATTTAGGAAAGGTCGTGAGTAATTTTCCATTAAAATGGAACGATAAACTGATGTCGGTTTTTTCAGTTGGATAAAGATAAATAACTGGTTTTTTTATTTTTATTTTGCTTGAAGCCGTTTGCGGGATCAAAACAATCTCCAGATTTTTTGAATGTTCAGCTTTTATTTTTTGAGATTCAAATCCGACCTTTGAAAAAATTAAATAATCATTTTTGGCAACCATTATTTTGAAATTCCCTAAAGAATCGGAATAATAGGCTTCTCGTTTGGAAATATTTGATATTACAGCGTCAGTAACTGATTCTTTTTTGTGATTTAAAAGCGTACCTGAAATTGTAAATTCTTTTTGATTCTTATTAATTAGATATTTATGATTTAGCTTCTCAAAAGTATTTATTTTTTTGTCTTTTAATGTTATTATTAAAACGCCATATTTTGCTTTTTCTCCATATAATTCAACAGGATTTCCATCTTTCAGAACACTTAAATCTTTTATATCTTGAGGATCAATAAGGGTTAAAAACTCTATTTGATTTTCTATTTCAATGCCATTAATAATAAGAAAAGGATTATTTTCATTTACTTGTAATTTCCGATAGAGCTGCTGACTTTCTGTGAATTTTACAATTTTATTCGAATCATTAATTTTTGGATCCTGAGAATAAATAGTAAATGAAGTTACGATGCTAATGAATACTAAAATAATTTTTATATTTTTCATAATAGTTGTTTTACTTATAGATAACTATTTTGCATCAAAGGTTGGGAAGAATAATTATTTTTTCGCAGACTCAACCAATTCCAATTCATCCACACTCACCTTCGAAGTAAAAATCCCGTAATTTACTGTTGCTTTATTTTTTTCAATCGAATCAATACTTCCCACAGATCTTCCATCCAGCATTCTAACTCTGTCTCCAACTTTCAAAATAGGTTTTGGCTTTTCGATAACAGGTTTTAATTTCTTTTCTTTTTTCTCTTGACGAATTTCTTCTACTTGTACCGAAACTTCGGCAATCACTTCTTTTTTCTTTTCTATTATCGCTTTGGCTTCTTTGGGAGTTGCTTTTTTACGTTTTGAATTTTCAATCTCTATGATTTTCAAAAATTCGCCAATAAGCTCTTTTTTGTTTTTATTGTTGAAATATTTTTCAGAGATATCTTCAATTTTTTGACCAATGTAAATCGTCTTTTGGTTACTGTCGTACAATTCCTGATAGCTTTCCAGTTTTTGCTTGATTTTTACATTGATATTTTCCATCTTTTTACTTTCTTCTCGCGCTCGGGTTTCTTCTTCTTTTAAATTGATAGAAGTTTTTTCCAGTTTCGAACGCTCTTTCTGAAGTGTTGCAATAGTTTTATCAAAACGTACTTTTCCAACTTCAATTTTCTTTTTCGCCCGATTAATCAATCCGAAGGGAATACCATTTTTCAACGCAACTTCGAAAGTAAACGAACTTCCTGCCTGTCCTAAAGCCAGTTTGTACATCGGCTCCAATGATTTTTCATCAAACATCATATTGGCATTGGTTGCAAAAGGCAATTCGTTAGCCAGAATTTTCAAATTAGAATAATGCGTTGTAATAATTCCGAAAGCTTCACGATGGTAAAATTCTTCAAGGAAAATTTCAGCCAAAGCACCACCCAATTCAGGATCAGAACCCGTACCGAATTCATCTATCAAAAACATGGTTTTCTTATTACACTTTTTTAGGAAATAATTCATGTTTTTTAATCGATAGCTGTAGGTACTTAAATGGTTTTCAATAGATTGATTGTCTCCAATGTCTGTTAAAATTCTATCGAACAAGAAAGTTTCACTACGCTCATGAACCGGAATTAACATTCCTGATTGCAACATCAATTGTAATAAACCAACCGTTTTAAGCGAAATTGTTTTTCCTCCCGCATTGGGTCCGGAAATAACAATAATTCGGTTGTCCTGTTTTAATTCAATGGTTTGAGGATGCGTAATTTCATTTTTCTGCTTATTGTTCAGATATAAAATAGGATGATACGCTTCTCTAAAAAACAATCTTCTTTCTTCTGTAATGGTTGGTAAAATTCCGTTAATTCGATTCGCATATTTAGCTTTTCCGGCAACAACATCAATATCACTCAAAAATTCCTGATATTCAATCAGCAGTGGCAAATACGGACGAATTTGATTCGATAGTTGCTTTAAAATCCTCGTAATTTCTTCTTTTTCTTCGTACTCCAAATTTGCCAGTTCTCTGGAATATTGTAGCGTTGCCTCAGGCTCAATATAAGCGATACTTCCGGTTTTGGAACTTCCCAAAATAGAACCTTTTACTTTTCGGCGATACATGGCTAAAACTGCCAAAACTCTACGATTTTGCACAAAACTTTCCTTAATATCATCAAGATAACCCAGGCTATTATTGTGAGAAAGAGCAACTCCAAAACTTTGGTTTACTTTACCACGAACAATATTCATATTTTGGCGAATGCTCAATAAAGCAGGCGACGCATTGTCTTTTATTTCTCCATACTTATCTACAATCGCATCAATTAAAGTAACAATATCTTTTGTATATTCTACTCTTGATGCTCTTGCGTTTAAATTCGGATAATAATCATCAAACTTTTTTAGGAAATTCAAAAGGAAATTTGATGTTGACGAAAGCGTAGCAATTTTTCTAAAACTGCCTACTTCCAGAAAACTATCTTCAATAGCCAGAAACTTAATTTCATGCGTGATAGCGTCAAATCCGTGATTTGGAATCGCGTTATTATTTTGAAAAGATGAAACATATTCTGATGTTTGCATCAAAGCCTGCATCAAAGTTTCTTTATCTCTAAAAGGTGTTATTTGTAAAGCTTTTTCTTTTCCTATATCTGTGTTACAGCCAGCCGAAATGGTTTCGAGCACTGTTGGGAATTGTAAGTCTTGTAATGTTTTTTCGGTAATACTGATCATTTATTTTCTTTAAGAAAGTAAAGGCAAAAGTACAAAAAATACTAGGATTCAATACGGTAAAGTTAATGTCTAATTTTATTCGTTGTAAATATGATTTCAGCAAAAAAATCCTGAAATTCGCATAAAAAAATCATGGACGTAAAAATGCATCATTCCTGGAAACCAGTTTTGAATGAAGAATTTGAAAAACCATATTTCAAGGAATTAATAGATTTCGTAAAATCGGAATATACAACCAAAGTTTGTTATCCAAAAGGAAGCCAGATTTTTTCTGCTTTTGATCATAGTCATTTTGATCAGGTAAAAGTGGTTATTATAGGTCAGGATCCTTATCACGGCCCAAATCAGGCAAATGGTTTGTGTTTTTCTGTCAATGACGGCATTCCGTTTCCTCCATCACTTCAAAATATTTTCAAGGAAATTGAAACCGATTTAAATATACCGTTACCCAAAACCGGTAATTTGGAGCGTTGGGCTGATCAGGGTGTTTTTCTTTTAAATGCAACATTAACAGTCAGACAATCCGAAGCCGGAAGTCATCAGGGAAGAGGCTGGGAAAAATTTACGGATGCAGTCATAAAGCAAATTTCTGCTGAAAAAGAAAATGTTGTGTTTTTATTATGGGGAGGTTTTGCCCAAAAGAAAGCTACATTGATCGATACTTCAAAACATCATATCTTAAAATCTGGACACCCATCCCCTTTAAGTGCCAATAGAGGATTTTGGTTTGGAAACAAACATTTCAGTAAGACAAATGATTTCCTGAAATTAAAAGGACTTAAAGAAATTGAATGGTAAAATTAAGTTAGATTGGATTTTTTTATGAATCAAACTTATGAATCATCAAAGAATTAAAAAAAGCGATTATCTTTGCACCACATCAACACAAACTAAGTTTCATGAGTTCAGATTCTAGCAAAAGGTACGCACAAAGGGGTGTTTCGGCATCAAAAGAAGACGTACACAACGCCATAAAAAATATCGATAAAGGTTTATTTCCCCAGGCATTCTGTAAAATTGTTCCTGATTATTTAACTCAGGATGACGAGCATTGCTTAATTATGCATGCTGACGGAGCCGGTACAAAATCGTCTTTGGCGTACATGTATTGGAAAGAAACCGGCGATATTTCTGTTTGGAAAGGAATTGCTCAGGATGCCTTAATCATGAATATTGACGACTTATTATGTGTTGGCGCAACCGATAATATTTTGCTTTCATCAACCATTGGAAGAAATAAAAACCTAATTCCGGCTGAAGTTATTTCAGCAATTATCAACGGAACCGAAGAATTAATCAACGAATTAAAATCTTTCGGCGTAACGATTCATTCAACAGGTGGAGAAACTGCCGATGTTGGTGATGTTGTTCGTACCATCATCGTAGATTCAACGGTTACAGCACGTATGAAACGCAGCGATGTTGTAGATAATGCCAACATTAAAGCAGGCGACGTAATTGTAGGTTTGGCTTCTTTTGGTCAGGCAACTTATGAGAAAAGTTATAACGGCGGAATGGGAAGTAACGGACTTACATCTGCACGCCACGACGTTTTCGGAAAATACTTGGCTAAAAAATACCCTGAAAGTTTCGATGCCCTTGTTCCTGAAGAATTAATTTATTCAGGTCAGGTTAATTTAACCGATGAAGTAGAAGACAGTCCAATAAATGCGGGTCAGTTGGTACTTTCACCAACCAGAACATACGCACCAATTATCAAGAAGATTTTAGACACTTACACGCCAAACGAAATCCACGGAATGGTGCATTGTAGTGGAGGAGCGCAGACTAAAATTCTACATTTCGTTCAGAATTTACACATTATAAAAGATAACTTATTTCCGGTTCCGCCATTGTTCAAATTAATTCAGGAGCAATCAAAAACCGACTGGAAAGAAATGTATCAGGTTTTCAATTGCGGTCACCGTATGGAAATTTATGTTCCTGAAGATATTGCTCAGGATATTATTGCGATTTCAAAATCATTCAATGTTGATGCTCAGATTGTTGGTAGAGTAGAAGCAGCAGATGCAAAGAAATTGACAATCACCAGCGAATACGGAACATTTGAATATTAAAAGTATATAACAATTAGCTTTTTTTAGGAGCTAATCCCGCTATCCGCTATATCTTTTGTGGCGAACCCCGCCACAAAAGGATGCCGCTGCTATTGGGGCTAAAACACCACCTCGTTATGTATGAATTACTTTTTTGGAGATATTTAGAAGACGTTTACTTAAATCACCACGAAGTTTACGAAGCCCTACTTGAAAAAGAAGAAGTCGAAGGCCTTGAAAAACTTCCTGTAGAAGTAATCCTAAACCGAATTAATTCAGTTTTTTCACAATGGGAAAAAGTGGACGAAAATAGCTGGAAAAATAATTCCGGAAAAGGTGCTTTTCAGGTAATCACCACACCACAAAGCATCAAAATAGACTGCTACGGAACCGAAGGCAAAACCATGAATAAGTTAGTAGAATTACTCGAAGAGTTCAAATGTCCTTTGTACGACCCGCAAGTTCCCGAACGTTACGACGAAATGAGCGAATAAAATATATTTTTACTCTATTAATCTCTGTGAAATTTTTGTGTAATAGTTATGTCGCAAAGCAACACAAGATTTCACAGAGATTTGTAAAAAAACTTCAAAAGATTTTAAAAAGTATGAATCAAGAATATAATTTCAATTTCTCAGACAATGTTATCCTTGAAGACGATTTGGTTCTTTTGCGTCCTTTACAGGAATCAGACGTTGATAACTTAATTGAAATTTCAATCAACGAACCCGAAACCTGGAAATATTCTTTAGTAGGAGCCGACGGAAAAGAGAATCTTATCAATTATATTCAATCAGCTGTTAAAGCAAGAGAAAATCAAAACGAATTTCCGTTTATAGTTTTCGATAAAAAGTCTCAAAAATATGCAGGGTCAACTCGTTTTTATGATATTCAGCTTTCATATAAGACACTACAATTAGGTTACACTTGGTACGGTTCTGCTTTTAGAGGAACCGGACTTAACAAACATTGTAAATTTTTACTACTTGAATTTGCTTTCGAAACTCTCGGAATGGAACGCGTAGAATTCCGTGCTGATAATAATAATGAACGCAGTATCGCTGCAATGAAAAGCATCGGCTGTAAAGTAGAAGGAGTTTTGCGAAGTCACATGCCAACAGCTAATAGTCAAATACGTCGTGATTCTATTGTTTTGAGTATCTTAAGAGAAGAATGGCTTGCTGAAGTAAAACAAAATTTAATGAAAAAGCTGTAAATTTCTACAGATTTCTTGATAACTCGTATATTCAAATTTTTGCTCTAATTTTTTAAAAAGCATATTTTGTTGTAATTTTCTAATCTGAATTGTATTAAAGCGTTTTAGCGACACTTTATCTTGATACAAATTAAAATGATTAAAAAATTCCCAATGAATATTACAAATAATAAAGGCATTTTATTAAGCTTATTTCTCTTGATATTTGGTTTTACAAATCAAATAAAGGCACAAAAGATAACATCCGAAAAACGAAATCTAATTAAGTATGTTGACCCAATGATTGGAACAGCCAAGATGGGACATACGTATCCGGGAGCAACAGTTCCGTTTGGCAGCGTACAGTTAAGTCCGGAAACGGATACAATTGCATACAGCCTAAACGGAAAATACAATGGAGAAGTTTATAAATATTGTGCGGGATATCAATATGAAGATAAAACCATAGTAGGTTTCAGTCACACTCATTTTAGTGGAACCGGACATTCTGATTTGGGAGATTTTTTAATAATGCCAACAACAGGTAAACTACAACTAAATCCTGGAGTTGCTTCAAAACCATTATCAGGATATCGATCTGCATTTTCTCATGCAACAGAAAAGGCTGAAACAGCGTATTACAGTGTGCTTTTGGAAGATCATAAAATCAAAGCTGAACTCACTGCTACAACACGAGTGGGAATGCATCAATATACTTTTCCAAAATCGGACGAAGCACATTTTATTCTTGATTTAACTTCCGGAATTTACAATTACGATAAAAAAAATGTCTGGACATTTGTTCGTGTTGAAAACGATACATTAATTACAGGATATCGACAGACAAATGGATGGGCTAGAACCAGAACCGTTTATTTTGCCATGTCTTTCAGTAAACCAATTAAAAGCTACGGGCAGGCAGTGCAGGAAAAAAGTGTTTACAGAGGTTTTTGGGGAAGATTTGATCAAACAAAGAATTTCCCTGAAATGGCAGGTCAAAACCTGAAATTGTTTTTTGATTTTAATACAGAAGAAGGAGAGAAGATCAAAATCAAAATGGCGCTATCGCCAGTAAGTTCAGCCGGAGCTTTAGAAAATATGAAAAATGAAGTTCCGGGATGGGATTTTGAAAAAGTAAAAAAACAAAGTCAGGAAGTTTGGAATAATGAATTGAATAAAATTCAGATTGAGACCATTCAAAAAGAAGATTATGTCAATTTCTACACCGCAATGTATCATGCCTTTCTAGGTCCGACAGAATACATGGATCTTGATGGTAATTACAAAGGATTGGATATGAACGTTCATAAAGCTAACAACTTTAAAAACTATACCAGCTATTCTCTATGGGATACTTACAGAGCTTTGCATCCATTATTTAATATCGTACAGCCACAAAGAAACTCAGATATGATTAGTTCGATGTTGGCACATTCGGATCAAAGTGTACATAAAATGCTGCCAATATGGTCGCATTATGCGAATGAAAACTGGTGCATGATTGGATATCATTCAGTTTCTGTTATAGCTGATGCAATTATAAAAGGCAATACGAATTTCGATCCTGAAAAAGCGCTTCAGGCTTGTGTGAATACAGCCAAAGTCCCATATTATGATGGTTTAGAACATTATATGAAAAAAGGATACGTTCCGGAGGATAAAAACGGATCTTCGGTTTCTAAAACTTTAGAATATGCTTACGATGATTGGGCGATTGCTCAGGCGGCAAAGAAATTAGGTAAAACAGATATTTATAATGAATTCATCGAAAGATCAAAAAACTATAAAAATGTTTACGATGATAAAACCGGTTTTATGCGTCCTAAATTAAACGACGGAACTTTCAAAAAAGAATTTGATCCTTTGGACACACATGGGCAAGGTTTTATTGAAGGCAATTCATGGAATTATAGTTTATACGTTCCACATGATCCGGCGGAAATGATTAAAATGATGGGAGGAAATGATAAATTCAATGTTAGATTAGATTCTTTATTCAATATGAATTTGCCTGATAAATATTTTGAAAACACCGAAGACATCACCAGAGAAGGCATTATCGGTAATTATGTTCACGGAAATGAACCTTCACATCATGTTGTCTATTTATACAATTGGACAAATTCGCCTTGGAAAGCACAAGATAAAATAAGAATAATCCTGAAAAAAATGTACAGAAATGGAGCTGACGGTTTAGGAGGAAATGACGATTTCGGACAAATGAGTGCCTGGTATATTTTTAGCAGTTTAGGATTTTATCCTGTTGCGCCTGGATCAGATGAATATGCTTTAGGAAGTCCTTTAGTTAAAAATGCAGTTTTCAATTTAGAAAAGGACAAAACATTCGAGATAGAAACTGTGAATCAATCGGATAAAAATGTATTTGTCAGTAAAGTGCTTTTGAATGGCAAACAACTTTCAAAACCTTTCTTAAAACATTCAGATGTTATTAATGGAGGTAAAATCACATTTTATATGACTAGTAAGCCTAACAAAAAGAATTATCAAAATTAATAAAAAGCAAAACATAGCATAGTTTGAAAAAAACTTCACGAAATTTGCGACTTAATATAAATTGACCTTTATGAAAATAAATTTAAAATCAGGAATCGATAAGTTGCTTTTCGGAATGAAGCAAAATGATGTGACAGCTGCTTTAGGAAAACCGGATAAAAATTATAAAGACGAAGATGATAATGTGATTTTTGTTTACAACACACAAAAAGTAAGATTGACTTTCTATCAGGAAGAAGATTTGAAATTAGGATATTTGGTAGCTTCCAGCAATGATCTTGAAGTTTTCGGATTCAAACTAATAGGAAGAAAAATTACAGATGTAAAAAAGGATTTAGCAACTATAGGAATTACAAAATACAATCAGGAAACTTTTGATACTTTCGAAAACTATTTCAATGAAGACAACTGGTTCATTCTCCAAACAGAATTTGATGAAGTAGTCAAATTTGAAATTGGAGCTATAATCAATGACAAAGACGAATTCGATTGGAAGTTCCCGATTAAGAAATAAAACCAATACATAATAAATATCAAACCCGACAGTTTTTAAAAATTGTCGGGTTTGTTTTTATACACATATATAAGGAGTAGATTATATTATTATATAAGTAGTTACTCAAAAATTGAATCATTTGGAATTCGAGATTTCAAAATTGGAATTTTCAGGAGCTGTTTCCCGCTATCCGTTGCAATCTTTTGCGGCGAACCCCGCCACAAAAGGATTTCCACTCCTATCGGGGCTAGGGGAGTTGTTTTCAAAAGAAACTTTTACTTATATTATAGTATAAAGAATTAGATTAAATGGCAATTGAAAAAAAAGAAGCTTTGCCGTGACACATCATATTAAAAGATGAAAAAAGACATTCAGAGCTATGGAAACCCAAAGAAAAGACCATAAAGCAAATTTTGCAGGGTTGATACAAAAGAATCCTTTGTATTGTTAAGTCCATAAAAACGACACATCTGGTAATAGAGTAATTATAATAAATATAATCACTACAGAAATTTCTTAAAAATAGCAAAAAGAATAAAGCTGTAAGTTTGCTGTTATGAGTAAGTTAAGAAAAAGAATTAAAAAAGGTTGAAATTTTATAATAAAAAGTCTTGTAAATGTAAATAGAAGTGTTACTTTTGCACCCGCAACAGCGATAGACGTTCACTGAAATACTGATAAGCATTACGAATCAAACGAAAAATTTTTTTCAAAAAAAGATTCCAAAAAGCTTGTGAGATTTGAAAACGGATGTTACATTTGCACCCCGCAAACGAAGTTCACCGAACACTTTTTTAGATAAGAGTTA